>Ga0207882_1000018_pt1 | contig 242368 bp, 237 predicted proteins | sample MalvirmetaMSP103_FD_184228 | JGI IMG/M metagenome (GOLD analysis project Ga0207882, IMG submission 184228) | Marine viral communities from the Deep Pacific Ocean - MSP-103 (SPAdes) | ecosystem: Environmental > Aquatic > Marine > Oceanic | place: Pacific Ocean | collected 2011-05-15 | reverse complement strand
GTTCGGCAATATTATCCGAACGCTGAAATCTCTATTGGTGACGGGCTGAATTATCTCGGATCGAGTGTCAACTATTCAGGTATTCTAAGTCCAGAGCGGGCACAACACGATCTCGGTTTCAGTGCCAGCACTGATCTTTCTTCGGCCATCGGAAAATACTACGAGGCGCTGTCCTAAGACTTGTTCGAACTGATTCATTCGGTTTTTGCTCTGACAAATGAAGCTGCAGGTATTGGGTTTCGACGCTTTAGAATTAGAGCATGATGATATTAGACGGGTTCATATCCGGCGTTTACGATGTAATTGCGGCATTCTGATGGGGCGATTGAGTTGAGGATGTCTCCCAGCGCGTTGCATAGATCGTCGGTGGACCGTTTCCTGGCTTTTCTGAGCCAGTGTTTGAGTTTGGAGAAAAGCTGCTCAATGGGAATGGGGTTCAGGTCGGGTGAGTATTTGGGCAGGAACAGGAGCCTTGCGCCGACGGCGCGGATGGCCTGACGGACCGCCTTGCTCTTGTGGGAGCCCAGATTGTCCATGATAACGATGTCGCCTGGCCGCAGGGTCGGAACGAGAACGCGCTCGACATAGAATCCGGAAGCGCTCACCATTGATCGGCCCGTCGATGAGCCAGGGTGCCGTAACCCCATCCTGGCGAAGGGCAGCCAGGAAAGTCATGGTCCGCCAATGTCCGTGCGGTGCCTTGCCCTCAAGCCGCTCGCCGCGCGGTGCCCAACCCCGCAGCGGTGCCATGTTGGTCTTGGTCCATGTCTCGTCGATGAAGACCAGCCGAGCCGGATCGATGCTGCCCTGACGGCTTATCCATCGCGCCCGCTGTCGGGCGACGTCCGGGCGGTCACGCTCGCTGGCGACCTGCGTCTTTTTTTATGCGTGAGCTCCTGCGCATGGACAAACGCCCAGACCGACCGGTAATCGACATCGAGCCCCCGTTCGCGGCCAGTTCGTCCACCAGCCCGCGCAGGGTGAAGTCGTCCGTGTATGGCAGCGCACGATCAACCAGTCCCGGTGCGCGCCGACAATCTTCGAAGGCTTGTAGCCGCCGATCCGATCCGGCGCAACGCTCCCGGTGTCACGATAGCGTCGCAGCCATTTGACCACCGTGCTAACGCCAACGCCGAACCGAAACGCCGCCTGGCGACGGGACTGCCCTTCATCCTCAACTGCCGAAACAACACGCTCACGAAGATCCATCGAATAGGGTCGCGTCATGGATACTGGCCTCCTTTCCCAGCATCCATGGTGAATCACTATTCGCAGATATAGGGAATCCCCTAATTCCGATTCCGTCTAAAATCATCACGCTCTAGCGCTTACGGACGATCCTCTTGGCATGATCCGTCATTTTGCCCACCGACCCAATACACTGGAGTATTGTGAGGCCAAGACGTCGGACGCTGCGCGGGATTATATTGTTGTTTAGGTGGCTGAGAAGGCCGAACAAATGGAGTGTACGGTTAAGACGGAAGAAAAAGTCGCTAATAACTTCTGTGACTTGGTCAGCCGAACGGCGATCTGGATGATTGAAGGGTGGAAACAGTGGCGGCGATAGATTGATCTGTGCATCTCAAATCAGCACCACAACTCACCGGCTAACGTAACATCGCCATCCTAACCACACCTCAATCGAGTTTCCTCTGCCAAAGCCTCAATAGTAGCTTTGTAACACAACTCGGGTTGTTCAAATTGAAGGAAATGTGTTGTCCTGGGGATACTACAATAGGGTAAGCATGCTTCTTCAGCCACGGCCCGGCAGATACTGGCTGACGGCAGTTGATTTTCCATTTCAGGATCGGCACCGATGATAGTTATTGGGGTTTCCTTTAGTGGCCGACAGAGCGCAGTCCAAACTGATAGATCATTATTCGTTTGATAAATATAGGCTTCGAACTCACGCGGGCAACAAAGCTCCCAGGAACCGGTCTGTGTATTCCTTCGTAGCGTTGCCTCGGCCAACTGTTCGGCCGCACCTGGTACCCAGCCCTGGAATTCCGGTCGCCGCTTAAACTGCTGGGCCAGAAGTGCTGGATTGTCATAGCGCGACGGCCGCCGGCTGGCGCGCCGGACCATATCGTGCATATGCGCGTCTTCGACCGGCTGTAGCGGATGACCGTGGCGCGGATAGATCGGCGGGTCGAATAGGATCAGGCCTTCCCATCGTCCCCGATAATGGTCCGCATGTTTCACGGCGGTCACGGCCGACAGCGAGTGAAATACTCCCACAACTGGCTTGCCGCCAAATTGCTCGTCGATAGCGTCCAGGATCTCCTCCATGTCGATCACAAAACGATTCCATCGATGACCAGCTGCTTCGTGCAGCGGGTTTTGGCCGTGATTGCGCATGTCGAACAACACAACATCGTAACTGTTCAGGAACTGGCGCCAGAATAAGACATACGCCTCAATCGCCAAGCCGTTTCCATGAGACATTACAAGTCGCGGTCCAGCGGGATTGCCGTACCTCCGCAGCCAGATTACCGCTCCATCAGACATCACTGCCTTATGCACCGCTGAAGGCGGTACAACGCTTTTCGAGCGAAGGTCGTCCTGGGGATCAGCGTTTTGCGGGCAGGAATTTATCATAAAATATATCTTCTTTTTCTATCCCTTTGGTGAGCAGAACGTCGATCGCGGCGTCGATCATCGGCGGAGGTCCACAGAGATAAGCCTCGGCTCCGAACACCTCGCTACCGAGTTCGCTGTCGAGTAGGTCCGTTACATTGCCCCGAAAGGCGTCAACACCAGTTTCGATCGGCTCGTCCGATAGAGCCGGAAAGAACTTGAAATCCGGAAGTGTCGACCGCCAACGGTCCGCGTCGTCGGTGCAATAAAGCGAATCCGAAGTACGGGCACCATAGAACAATCGGACGGGGCGGGTGTCTTTTCGACTGACTGCGGCATCCAAGATGGAGCGGATGGGCGCGAAACCAGTTCCTCCAGCCACGAAGATGGCCGGTCTGTGCGCATTGTCGCTTATCTTAAAATGGCCGAATGGACCGGTAATCTCCAAGAAATCGCCAACCCGAAGAACATCGCTGACAAAATTGCTAGCGATGCCATCTGGATGAAGCCGAATATGAAACCAAAGCATCTCGCTGTCTGGCGCGCTAGCTGCCGAAAAAGACCGCTTCACTCCATTGGTTCGGATCGTCCAGTCAAAGTATTGGCCTGGCTGAAATGAAATTGGAGACGGCGGCAATACCGCCACCTCCAGAATTTCGCGACCGTGCCAAGTTATCCCCTCAACTAAGGTATTAATGGTTTCGATGGCCGCGACGTTCTTATTGCTTTTCAGTGGCACGTCGAGTTCCAAGTTCGAGCGCGGGAAACACATGCAGGTCAGGATGTCGCCCTGTTGCCGATCCACATCGTTGAATATGGCCGGATCGGCGCCTGGGATTTCCTCGATTGAACCCGACATCAGCCGGGCCCGACATTCTCCGCATTCACCTGAGCGGCAGTTGTAAGGCACAGGCGCGCCAGTTGAGATGCACGCATCAAGAATAGTGGTGCTGGCGTCGCAGGAAGCGACGACATCGCTTCCCATGAAAGAAACGGAGAATGCGCTCACAATCTGATACCCCCTGTTTAGGCCGCCGCCGTTTCCTGGCGGTTATCGGCGGCCTCCAGGAAAGCGTCGAAGGAATCCGGGATGTCTGTGCCCCAGTCTTTGGTTATAAAAGCCCGTACTTGATCATAATAGGCCTGCTTCATTTCTCGGTTTGTCTGGGTTTTGATACCCCAGTAACGCAAACGGTCGTTGGTCGCCGACTGATCCGAACCAAAAGAGGCAATAGCAACCGGCAGCCATTTCCATACTGTGTGCCGGACAATCTTGGCCCCCTCTTCGCCCCTGGTCAGAAACTCCTTTATTCCGTCCATACCGAAACCGACATGGCCGTATTCCTCATTCAAGGTTTTTTGACTGGCTTCTCGGAATGGCTGATACGGGGATTTAATGAAGTGTCGAAACTGATGCGCGGCAGCCCGGTCGACCAGTGCCAAGAAGGCCATCTGATCTGCCCAAGTATCGATCGACGTATCGAAGGTAGTAAGGTGTGCTTTTTCCGCGCATACTTCGCGCCAATCCAAACCTAGTTCGTCGAGAAGTTCGCGATAGCGGATGTGATGGCCGTATTCCTCCATCACCGTTTTTGCCATGCGCATTTTGTTGTTTGGATCCGGCGCACGGAGGATGCTTTCCTCAAACTTGTCCGCGCCGACTTCCTCGCTGACCACATGGATCGCAATCAAGTTGAGTTGCAATTCCTGAAATTCTTGATCCTGGGATAGAAAGTTGTCCAGAGTCACATTACCAATACCGGCTTCTCCAAAAACTTGATTTTGCATGATACGTCTCCTTCTTTCAGTACAATTTGGTTAATAGAAAGTGCGGTGCTTCCTACTGTTGTCGATGATCACGTTCTTCACCTGGGTAAAGGCGAGTAGGGTTTCGAAAGAATCCTCGCGTCCGAATCCGCTGGCCTTTGTCCCGCCAAATGCGGCACCGGAGGGGAATAGATTGTAGCAGTTCACCCAAACCCGGCCCGCCTCCACCGCCTGCGCCGTCCGGTGTGCTGTTCCGAGATTCTCGGTCCAGATACCGGCCGCGAGGCCGTAGTCAAGATGATTGACGAGGCCGAGCATTTCTTCCTCCTCGTCCCACACATGGGTTGTGGCAACCGGACCGAAGATTTCGCGTGTGGCGAGGGTCGAAGCGTTATCAGTTTCCCCGAAAAGGGTCGGCTGAACGAACAGGCCGTTCGGATAGCCCGATATGTCCTGCACCGCTCCGCCCGTCAAAACTTCCGTCCCTTCAAGACGCCCCTTTTCAATAGCAGCGAGGATGCGGTCCAGATGTTCGCGGTACACGATGCAGCCCACATTGGTGGTTTTTTCGTATGGATCGCCGCAGCGCAGCATCGGAACAAGCTCCAATACTTTCTTCAACAGAGCGTCCTTAACCGAGCGGTGGACGAAGATTCTCGACCCGGAGGTGCAAACCTGCCCCTGATTGAGGAACGCGCCAAGCAGGACTCCCTGCGCTGCATTGTCCAAATCGGCATCGGGGAAGACGATCTGCGCATTCTTGCCGCCGAGTTCAAGCGTGACCTGCTTGGTGGACGTTGCCGCTGCAGCCATCACCCGGCGGCCTGTTTCGACCGAGCCTGTAATCGTGATCTTACGAATGTCCGGGTGGTTAACAAGCGCGTCACCTGTCGTTCTTCCCGGCCCGGTAACAACATTTACCAGACCAGCCGGCAACACCTCGCCCAGCAATCGCGCCAGTTCCAGCGTGGACAGCGGCGTATGTTCGGCGGGTTTGTAGACGACGGCGTTTCCCGCCGCGAGGGCCGGCGCGATCTTGCCGAGGAACATGTTGAGCGGAAAATTCCAAGCGCCGATAATGCCGATGACGCCGAGCGGTTCGCGCATGTTCATGCTCAACACATCGCTGGAAACCTGCTGCAGATTGCCCTCTAAGACACGGATTGCCCCTGCGTAGTAACGAAGACGGTCGACGGCCGTTCGCACATTTGCCAAGCTCTCACGCCAGGGCTTGCCCGTGTTCTGCGTCTCAAGCCAAGCGAAACGCTCCGCTTCCTCAAGGATACGGTCAGCAGCCTGCATCAGCGCAGCCTGCCGCTTGCGAGGGCCGCTCATGAACCAATTTGGCCAGGCCGCCTTTCCGGACATCACAGCGGCGGAGACATCGAATTCGTTCGCCTCGCTGACGCGACAGATCTTTTCCCCTGTAAGTGGGCTGAGTATCTCGCGCGTTTCACCGGAGGCAGACGTTTGCCAGTCGCCACCAATATACAATTGATAGGTATCTTGAATGGGAAACTTCATTTCCAACCCCTAAGTTAAATCTTTTCCAACAAATGAACCGTCGACACCGCCGAATCCGGTCCAAGCAGTCCGCCCGCCATCTGGGCCAAACCAATCCGCGCCCTATGGACCTGTCGCTTTCCGGCCTGCATCAACAACTGTTCGGAAATCTCAACAATCTGCGCAACCCCGGTTGCGCCGACCGGATGCCCGCGTGCGGTAAGCCCGCCGCTGACATTCACCGGTAGACGTCCACCGAGCGTCGTTTCACCCTGTTCAACAAGATCAATCGCCTCGCCTCGACCGCATAAGCCGAGTTCCTCGATATCAAAGAATTCCTGCGGCGCGGTCGGGTCATGTACTTCGGCGAGAGACACATCTTTGGGATTGATGCCGGCTTGCTCGAACGCGAGCTTGGCGGCCCGCGCCGTCGCGCTGCCAACCGCATCGGGGTTCGGCACGGCCGATGTCACTGCGGAGGCCGAAATTCGCACACCGCCATAACCGCGCCGGCGATACAACCGGTCCGATACCAGAACTACCGCCGCCGCACCGTCCACCAAGCCGCCACACATCGCCCGCGTCAGCGGTTCCAGAACGACCTGATCGGCCAGGATAACTTCCCAAGACATCGGCTCGCGCACCGCGGCCTTTTCGTTGAGCGAAGCATGGAACCGGTTTTTAGATGCGCAGAGCGCGAAGTGACGCGGCGTCGCACCGAAAGTTTCCATATAGTCCTGCGCCCGCTTCACATTGACGTCGATAAAGACTGACCGTCCCTCCGATCCAGGCTTATGATCGGTTGCCGTCGCTAGGGTCGTGAAGGGCAGGCGCCGATCCTCGTGTATCAGCTTCTCCGCCCCAAGCACGAGTACGCAATCGTACTGACCGTGGGCTATGGCGCTCCAGGCCAAATGCACCGCATCCGATCCACTGGAACAGGCGTTCTTAACCGTGTGCACCGGGACGCCGTTCAGCGGAAGGTCGCGCATAAGAACTTGGCCCAGTATCGACTCTTGACCTGTCAATGCACCACCGAAGGCGTTGCCGACAAAGACGGCCTGAATGTCGTCAAAGTCGTACCCGCTAGAGGCGATCGCATCACGAACCACAGGCCTGGCGATCATGCCGAGGGACTGCGTCGACTTCCGTCCGAAAGGACCGACACACCCCCCCGCCACCATGACGGGCACGACCGCCGAAGCTGTTGCGAACGCAGTTCTGTCGTTACTGGTCGTTGTTTCGCTCATTTCCATGTCGCGGTACCGACTGCCGTTACTGTGCCGTCGTCCTTTACTGCCGCGAGGGTGCATGTCACCAGACCGTCCGATGCAACGGAATCCACTTTAGCAGTCAGATGAAGATCCTCCTCCGGGAAAACTGGAGCCTTGAACGTAATGTCCAGGCTATTCAGGGGACCTGCCCGCCTCGTCAGGAGGCGCGCGAAATGCGCGGTGGTCATAGGTCCCTGTTGCAGTACATCTGGAAATCCCGCCGATTCCGCAAAAGCCTTGTCGGTGTGAATGGGGTTGGGGTCTTCCGTACCTTGCGAAAACAACGCGATCCGGTCGCGGGTAGCACCTTGAACGACAGTATCCAGAACTATGGCGCCGGTCGAAAAGCGTTCCATCTCATTCCCTCTCTATCAGCCGCGTGATTTCGGTCAGAACCCGCTGGCCGCGGATGTCGTCATAGGCAAACTCGATATCGGCGAACCAAACCCGTCCCGACTTGCCCTGTTTTTCAATGATACTTTTCACGCGGGCGGTTACTTGCAGGGTTTCGTCCCATTTAACCGGGCGCACCCAGTCGTAACGCTGGCCGCCATGCAGTGCCTTCTGCCGGGGAATATCCAGTTCCTCGAACAGATTCGCGCCGATGGACTCGCCACGCAGAAAGATCATGTAGGTGGGCGGCACGCTTTCCGGCACCCCCTCAACGCCGATACCTCGCGCGAACAGCTCCGCTAGGCGCCGGTCCGGCGCGACCGTATAGGGTGGGAACACCATCCCCTGTTTTTCGATATTCATTTAGGGTCTCCTAAAGTGAGATTTAATTAATTTACCATAGCGTAAATTTTGTCAATATAAAATTCTTAAATTTATTGATCTTCACCTATCTCATAAAGGACACGCACTACAGAGCTCAGTCACTTATCGATAGTTTTTTTCGCTTACCATATTGTAATATATAACATAATCAGGACTTATTGAACAGAAGGTGTAAGAAATTCGTATCACAGATAGATCGTAGAACAACCCTCTTGACAAAGTTTTTTACTTATATGTAAGTTTATTCAAGCGTAAAAAAATTAGAATAAGGTGATGGGAATAGGGAGGAGTTCTGATTATGCTCGCCACACTCAAAGGCAATGTTGTCGACTATATTTTCGATGGCCTGGACGACGAGGTCCTTGCCAAGCCCTGTCTAATCGCGGATGGGCGCGCGCACAGCTATGGCGACCTTCTGGAGCATATCGACCGCGCCGGGGATATTCTCCGCAGCCTCGGCGCCCGTCCAGGCGACCGGATTATGCTGTGTATGCGCGACGGGCTGGATTTCCCGGCCTTCTTCTTCGGCGCGATCAAAGAGGGCATCATCCCAGTCCCGCTCAACACCTATCTCACGACGAAGGATTACATCTATTACTTGAACGACAGCGGCTCACGGGTGCTGCTAGTCGAAGCGGATATCTTCGAGACAATGCTCCCCGCCATCGGCGAGTTGCGGAACAACCCGGCCATCATGACCGTCCGGGGCCGGATCGACGGGTATTCCTGTCTCGACGACCGGCGGGCCGATCCCACAGAGCCTCGCGGTACCTTCAATTGCGCACCTGATGACACCGCTTTTTGGCTCTACAGTTCCGGCAGCACCGGCAGCCCGAAGGGGGTCGTGCACACCCATCAGCATATGTTCTCGGCTTGCGAACTCTTCGGGCTGCCGATGCAGGGCATTTGCCAAGACGATGTCATCCTGTGTCCGCCGAAGATGTTCTTCGCCTATGGCTTAGGCAATCAGGTCTATTTCCCGCTGAAGGCTAAGGCGACAACGGTCTGTACTAGCGCACCGATCAAACCAGAAAGTGTTTGGCGGGAATGGATCACGCATCGCCCGACCGTCTTCATGGGTGTCCCAACCCTATTCTCTGGCATGATTGCCTATGCCGAGGAGCATCTGAGCGCGGCCGAGATCGCCGAGGCATGTTCCCGAACGCGGTTTTGCGTCAGTGGTGGCGAAGTCCTTCCGCCGACCCTGCTCAACCGCTGGCGGACACTGACCGGCCTAGACATCTTGGACGGCGTCGGCACGACCGAGATGACGCATATGTTCATCGTCAACCGGCCCGGTGCGGTCGTCCCCGGTTCCTGCGGCAAGCCCGTACCCGGGTTTGAGGCCGTGCTGCTGGGCGAGGACGGCAAACCCGTTTCGCAAGGCGAGATTGGCAGCCTGTTCGCCAAAGGCCCGACCGCGGCGTTGGAGTACTGGAACAAGCCGGAGAAGACGGCGGAGACAATGCGCGACGGCGGCGTCTTCACCGGCGACAAATATTACCAGGATACCGAAGGAAATCTGTTCTACGTCGGGCGCGGCGACGACATGCTGCGGATCGGAGCGATCTGGGTCTCGCCTACGGAAATCGAAAACATTATCACCGAGCATAGCGTCGTACAGGAATGTGCGATCGTCGGCGCACCGAACGCCGACGGTCTCGTTCGTCCCGCCGCCTACGTCGTGCTGCGCAAGACCGGGGAAGGGGTGTGCGCCTCCGCGGCCCTCGCGGAAGAGATCAAGGATTACGTCAAGAGCAAGCTACCCCGCTTCAAATGCCCAGCCCGGTTCGAATTCGTACCTGACCTGCCGAAGACGGCAACAGGCAAGATCCAGCGCTTCCGACTGCGGGAGCTGAGTTCAAAAATCGAGGCCGCGTAGTAGCGCAGATTGACGAATACCGTCTCACAAGAATGAGCCGGAAGTGGTGTCCGACGGATGACCCAAGCGGGTCGACGATGGAAGAGTGCTGACCAAAAACCCAAGGGAGGAAGAAATGTTCACAATCTCAAGACGCGGTTTTCTCGCGGCGGGCTCCGTGGCCGCCGCTGGGAGTATCATTCCGAATGTGTATCCGGCCTGGGCGGCGACGCCGCTCAAGCTAGGCCTGATTTTGCCCTTTTCGTCCGTCTATGCGAAACTGGGTGAAGAGATCGCCCAAGGTCTAGAACTCGCCTTGGCCGAGGAAGGAGGCACGGTTGCCGGTCGCTCCGTAGAAGTGATCAAACAGGACACCGAAGTCAATCCGAAGACGGCGATTCAGGGTGCCAATCGTTTGGTGAAGCAGGAAGCCGTCGACTTTCTCGTCGGTCCGGTTTCCAGCGCCGTCGCGGCAGCCATTCGCAATGTCGCGCATAACGGACGTACGCATCTGATCGTCGCCAATGCTGGCCATGACGGGCTGTCGCAGGGCCTGTGCTCGCCCTTCATTTACCGAACCTCCTTCTCCAATTGGCAGGTCAGCGCGCCGATGGGCACCTGGATGTACAAGCAAGGCATCCGCCGTGTGATGTTGGCGGCGTCGAATTATGCCGGCGGTACACTTATGCTGAAGCATTTCTCCGAGAGTTTCCAGGAGGCGGGCGGCGAGATCGCTGGCGAGGTTCTGCCGGACCTCAAGGAGATCCAATATGCGCCATTCCTGGAGCAGATCCGCAATTCCGGGGCCGAGGCAGTGTTCTGCTTCTTCGCCGGCAACGCTGCGGTGGAATTTGTCAAGCAGTACAGCCAGTTCGGCCTTCACGGTAATATCCCGCTTTACGGATGCGGTTTCCTGACGACCAGTGACGTCCGCCCGGCTCAAGGCGAGGCCTCCGAGGGCATTCGAACCACCCTTCACTATGCGGAAACCCTGGACAATCCGCAGAACACCGCCTTTCGGCAGGCTTTTCAGGACCGTTACGGCTCGGCACCGTCGCTTTATGCGGTTCAAGGCTACGACAGTGGCCGGGCGATCGTCGAGGCGCTTAAGACCACCGACGGCAACACCGAGGACAAAGAAGCTCTGTCCCGTGCTCTGGACGGTATCGCACTGGATAGCCCGCGTGGCCGAATGGCCTTCAGCCGGAACCACGATCCGGTGCAGGACATTTACGTCCTGGAGGTGCAGAACGGCCAGAATGTTGTGATCGACACGGCCGCCAAGAGCCTGACAACCCCGACCACCGACTGCACGCTCTGATACAGGCGGAAACCGGCCGCTCTCCCACTGTGTTAGGAGGGGGAGAGCGGCCGAATGTCTTCAATTCCGGTGAGGGATTTTCCAGATGGATGAGTTTCTCGTTTCGGCCTGTGTCCAGGTCTTGAACGGATTTCAGCTCGGCTTTCTCTATTTCATGTTCGCGATCGGGCTGTCCCTGATCCTGGGCGTTATGGGTGTCGTTAATCTGGCGCATGGCAGCTTCTACATGCTGGGCGCCTATCTCTTCTATGCGGGCCTGCAGGCCCGCATCCCACCAATCCTAAGCGTGCTGGCCGCATTAGCCGCCATCGTCGCGCTGTCGATGGCATCCGAGAAAACGATCTTCCGTTCTCTGCGCGACCGCAGCCATCTGGACCAAGTGCTACTGACCTATGGTCTAATCCTGATCGCCAACGAGGTGATCACCATGGTCTGGGGCCCGACCATCCGTTCTATCGACATCCCCGACGCCCTGTCCGGCAGCGTCTCAATCGGCTTCGACCGCGAATATCCGCTCTACAGGCTACTTGTCTCCGTTGTCGGGATCGTTGTCGGAATCAGCGTTTGGCTGCTGCTGTCCTTTACCCGGATCGGTATCCAGGTCCGCGCTGGCGTCTTCGACCGCGAGATGACCTCGGCGCTGGGCGTCGACGTCAACCTCGTCTCCCTGCTTGTCTTCGGTTTCGGCATCGTGCTGGCGGCCTTCGCGGGCATCGTCGCAGCGCCGATCCTGTCATTGTATCCCGGCATGGGCGAGACTATCCTGATCCCGGCGATCATGGTCGTCATCCTGGGCGGGCTCGGCTCGCTAAAGGGTGCCTTTGTTGCCAGCATCCTCGTCGGCATGGTGGAAACAATTGGTCGGGTAACTCTGCCCGAACTCAGCAATGTCGTGATCTATCTGGTTGTGGCCGCAATCCTGTATCTGCGGCCCGAAGGCCTCTTCGGCGCGAGGATCAGCAAATGAACTCCCCTCGATATCTCATCCCAGGCGGGGCGCTCACCGTCCTGATCGTCCTGCCGTTTCTCGTCTCGCCCTTCCACATGGACTTGGCGATCCGTATTCTGATCTTGGCACTGCTGGCGCTCAGCCTAGATTTACTTGTCGGCCATGCCAAGATGATTAGCCTGGGCCACGCAGCCTTCTTCGGCATCGGCGCCTATACCATGGCGCTTCTCGTCGATAAGGGTGGCATCGCGCCACTCTTCGCCGTGCCGTTATCCGTTCTCGGTGCCATGGTCGCCGCTGCATTGGTCGGCTTTCTGGCGGTGCGAACATGGGGCATCTATTTCGTGCTGATCACTCTCGCCTTCTCGCAGGCTTTTTACTATTTGGTCCACGATAGCACTTTCACAGGCGGCTCAGACGGGGTCGTGCTGATGGAGCGTGGCAGCTACGATCTCTTCGGCATCGCAATTCTGAACCTGGACAACGAGCGGCAGTTCTACTTTTTCGTGCTGGCACTCATCGCCGCGTTCATAGCCTTTCTCTTTGTCCTGATCCGCTCCCCCTTTGGACAGATTGTCAAGGGGATCGGCTTGAACGCGCCCCGGCTGGAATCTGTAGGCTTCGACAGTAAGACCTATGCGCTCACAGCTTTCGTTATCGCGGGCGGTGGCGCCGGCCTTGCTGGATATCTATTCGCCTTGCATCAGATGTTCGCGGATCCGACGCTCCTGTCCTGGCACATGTCGGGGCAGATCCTCATCATGTTGGTGCTCGGCGGCAGCGGTACTCTCGTCGGCCCAGTTCTCGGCGCTGTGCTCATCACGCTGCTGGAAGAGTATCTCGGCACTTACACATCTAATTGGAAGTTCTTCCTTGGTATTATGCTTGTCCTCTTTGTCCTTAGGGTGCGCGGCGGCGCTTGGCCATGGATAGCTGCAAGGGCAGAGAACTTGAAACGACGTGACGGGGAGGCGCGGCCATGAGCGCAGTTCTCGTCGCCGATCGGCTGACCCGTCGCTACGGCGGGTTGACCGCGATCAATTCGGTCTGCTGGACGCTCGAGCAGGGGGAGATCCACGCGGTCATCGGGCCGAATGGGGCAGGTAAAACCACCTTCCTCAACCTCCTGTCCGGCGTTACCCGACCTGACGGCGGAACGATCGAGGTCGTGGGCAAACGGCTAGAGGGGAGACCCGCTCATGTCTTCGCCCGGCACGGCGTCGGTCGGTCCTTCCAGCGCACCAACATCTTCGATTCCATGACTGCACAAGAGAATGTGAAGACCGCCGCTCTCGTGCATCTCGACCATGCCTTCCGTTTCGTGAAGCCCTTCGCCGCCTACCGTCGCTTGGAGGAAGAAGCCGAACGCGCCCTATCCCTGGTCGGACTACAGGAACGTTGTCACGTTCAGGCACGCGCGCTGAGTTACGGCGAACAGCGCATGCTGGAGATCGCTATGGTCCTTGCCACCCGTCCCTCCATCGTGCTGCTCGACGAACCGATGTCGGGTATCGGCTATGACGAGACACGCCGCGTCACCGAATTGATTGCTGGCCTGAAGCACGATCATTCCGTCATCCTTATCGAACACGATCTCAGCGCCGTCTTCTCGCTGGCAGATCGACTAACCGTACTTGTCAACGGGACGGTCGCCGCTTGCGGCTCGGTTGAAGAGGTCCGGGCCGACAAGGCGGTTCAAGAAGCCTATTTGGGAGAATAGCCGGTGACGCTCCACATCGATAACATCCATACCTCTTACGGGCATGTCAAAGTCCTGCATGGCGTGTCCCTGAAGATCGGAGAAGGCCAGATCGTAACCCTGCTCGGCCGCAATGGTATGGGCAAGACGACGACGATCCGCTCGATCATGGGTTTGACCACGACCGCGCAAGGGGAAATCACCTTCCGGGGTACAGCGCTTACCGGCAAGACGCCTTACAGCATCGCGCGGTTAGGTATCGGCCTAGTGCCGGAAGGTCGACGCATTTTCCCGACACTGACGGTTGAGGAGAATCTGTTGCTCGCCCAGCGCAGCCTACCCGATGCCTCACCGAGTAAAGTCTGGAAGTTGGAGGATTGCTACCGACTTTTCCCCCGCCTGAGAGAGAGGCGGAACAATTGGGGCGACCATCTGTCGGGCGGGGAACAGCAGATGCTGGCGATCGCGCGCGCCATGATGCTGAACCCCAGCCTCTTGATTCTCGACGAAGCAACCGAGGGTCTAGCGCCGATCATCCGTCAAGAAGTCTGGAAGGGCATCAAGTCGATCTGCAGCAGAGGAATTTCCGCCCTGGTTGTCGACAAACACTTGTCCGACCTAATGGCTATTGCTTCCTACAATTATATCTTGGAGAATGGGCTCGTTGTCTTTGACGGTACCACCGAGGCGCTACAATCCGACTTGGCAGTCCAATCACGATATCTCGGAGTCTAGGGAGAGCGGGTTGATTTTGATCTTTCGCTAGATATACTCGCGCCCAAACAGTCGCAGATACCCTATATTTGAAAGAATTTGGCAAGCATATGGCACCGAATGCGCCCAAGAAAACAACTCGCAAATCCATGGTGCGCCGAAATCAGATTTTACAATCCGCGATTGTCCTGTTCGATCAGCGCGGATATTCATCCACTTCCCTTGACGACATCGCAAAGGACGTCGGCTTTACGCGCGAGGGCGTCTACTATTATTTCAAGAACCGCTCTGAAATTCTCTACGAAATCATTGAACCTCAAAGTGCATCGCTGCTGTTCGGACTTAAGGAAATTGTAGAGGATGATGCATTGAGCTATGAGGAGAAACTGCGCGGCGCGGTGCGCAATCACCTCGCCCGGTTCGACCGCTACTGCTTGGAAATGACAGTCTGCCTGCGCGACGGTCTGGTTGATGTGGATTCCGACGTGCGTAAAAAGATGATGTTGTTCTGGAAACATTACGAAGCCATGTGGTGCGACCTAATTAAAGCAGGTCAGCATGACGGCAGTTTCCGCGAGATCGGCGACCCTAAACTACTCGCATTCGGCATTCTCGGCATGTGTAACTGGATGGCCCGTTGGTATGATCAAGGCGGTCCATTTACGGTCGAGAAGATCATCGAATGCTTTTGTGAGTTGACTATGGGGGGCATAAAATCCCCATAGCCACGATATGACTTTCCCCTGATGAGAATTTACACCAAAGGTCAAATAGCCCTTTAATTAAGTTCAGTCCGACGGCTTCGTGAAGGGGGGCGCTGTCGAATATTCTCTTGACTTCGTGCGGTTCGACATTCTCACGTGCCTTCGATACTGTTTATCTCTAACTGTGTAACAAGTGTTGTGTAGCAGCAATCTACATACATGTTTCGATCAAGCGGTGAATTGGACTTGGACTTGGACTTGTAACGGTTTGGTTCCGGTCACTTGTCTCGGGGAAACTGGCTCCGTCAGAGGTGCCTCTTCCTGAAGACGAGACGATCAACGCGTTGGTCAGCGCGGCTTCGCTGCCCACTCGGCTTTACGCCGCTTTGCCTTCGGGAATCTGGGAATCGCAGGATGCCGGAGTCGTGTGGTCGCAACGGTCGAGCGCAAGCGCGCTGGCCGTCGCTGTCCATCCCACCAATGCCGATCATGTCGTCGCCGTCACCGGCAACGGCCTTTTTGAGAGCCGCGATGGCGGCGCGAATTGGACCGCGCTCGCACGCGCATAATGGAGAATATCATGAACAAGAACACAATTGCCGTCGCCGTCATCGCCGTGGCTGCCGCTGTCGGTATCGCCTACTGGTCGCTGGGCTCGGCGAACTCGCCTCTGCAAGGTTCCGCCATCGCGGCAGCCTCAGGCAGCAAGGCGATCACCATCTGGCGCGATCCGGGCTGCGGTTGCTGCGATGCCTATGCCGACTATCTGGAAGGCAACGGCTACATGGTGACGCGCGTCGATGATCGCGATTTTGACAAGCGCTCGGTTGACATGGGTGTTCCCGAGAGGGGTATCGGGTGCCACCTTGCCGAGATCGACGGCTACGTCGTGAGCGGCCTCGTACCTGTGGAGATCATCGAGCGGCTGGTCAGTGACCGCCCTGACATCACCGGGATCACACTGCCCGGTATGCCGGGGAACGCTCCCGGTATGGCACGCGAAAAGACCGGCACCTTGAAGACCTACGCGTTCGGCGAGGGCGGGGTCTCCGTTTATTCCGATGAATGAGTTCATGGGCGGAATGGACGGCTTCATGGGTTGGATGATGGTCGGCAGCGGTCTCGTAGTGCTTCTGGTCCTTGCTGTCCTGATCCTCGGCCTCCTGGCGCTGGTGAAATATCTGCGGGGACCGCAATGAGGCGCAACGCGGTCCTCCTTTCCGCTGTCGCTGTTGCGTGCCTGGCGGCCATCGCCTCGTTTGCGCAAGTGCAGGGTGGCAATGTGCGAGCGGAGGACGTGAACAGGTGAATGTTTCGCCAATGAGGCAAATGGTCACGTTCGTAACCGTTCACGATGCTGACGCGTCAATCGAAGCACCGTGGGACGAGGCGAACTGGCGGCTCGTGATCCCATCGGACGACGAGACAACTGCCGTTGCAGCGGATCGATTTGCCGTGCTGAGTGGCCGTAGCCAGGAGTTGCCGATGGCGCATGTCATCGACCGCAACGGACGGCATGCCGGAATCTTTCATGGTTCCGATTTCAGCAAGACAAATCTGACCCTCTACATCAACGGGCTCACCAACAACGCGCATGCGCCAAAGCCGCCTACCGAAAAGGGGTGGTGGGAATGGCTGACGGACTGGTTCTGAAAGGCGGGAGAAAAGAAACATGCACCATCTGAACTTCACGAGCCGACGCCTCGGCTTTCTCCTCCTGCCCCTGCTGCTGATTATCGCGGCGGGCGCCTGGTATCTGCTCGATCCAGGGTTCAGGGCAGGCCGGCAACCCACGACCGCGTCGGCGAACCTGCCGCAGGACACGTTCGAGCGGCGGGTGCGCGACTATCTTGTCGCCAGCCCTGAAGTCATCGTCGAGGCCATGCAGAACCTCGAACGGAAGCAACGGGAGGCGGAACAGACGGAAGCTCAGGCGGCCCTTACTGCGCACCGTGACGAATTGCTCAACAGCCCCGAAAGCCCGGTCGGCGGCAATCCGCAAGGCGACGTGACCCTGGTCGAGTTCTTCGACTACAATTGCCCCTATTGCCGGCAGGTCGCGCCCTCGATGGTGGCGGCCGAAGACGGCGATCCCCAATTGCGGATCGTCTACAAGGAGTTTCCCATTCTGGGGCCGAATTCCGTGTTCGCGGCAAGGGCAGCGCTCGCGGCCCGCAACCAGAACCTCTATCCACAGTTCCACAAGGCGATGATGCAGGCGTCGGGCTCTGCCGACGAAGCGCAGGTCGTCGCTGTCGCCGAAGAGATCGGCCTTGATGTCGACCAACTCCGGACCGACATGCAAGATCCCACGATCGACGCCGAGATCGAGCTCAATCTTGCTCTCGCCCGGGCACTACGGATCAACGGTACGCCGGGCTTCGTCATCGGAGACGAGATCCTGCGCGGCGCTACCGACTTGCAAACCATGCATCGGCTGATCGACCAGGCCCGGAAGGATCAGAATCGATGAAGCCGGAGTCGCCTCTGAAAGTTTATCCAAATGCCTGAACTCTCCAATATCGGGATCCTCAGCGCCTTCCTGGCCGGCATTATCTCGTTCCTGTCGCCCTGCGTGCTGCCGTTGGTGCCGGGATACGTTTCCTATGTCGCCGGCCGATCAACTTTTGCTTCGCCCTCCGGTGAGATCGCTGTCGCCCGAAGCATGACGCTCGGCCTGAGCCTCTGTTTCGTGCTCGGTTTCACCACGGTATTCGTGATCCTCGGAGCCAGTGCCTCGGCGCTTGGCCAGTTGCTGCTCAGTTACCGGTTCGAGTTGAACATCGTCGGGGGCGGGATCGTCACGCTGTTCGGGCTGTTCATGCTCGGAACGATCCGCCCGGCATGGATGATGCGCGAGGCACGCTTCCACATCGATCTGCCCGGCGGACGCACCGTCTCGGCCTATGTCCTCGGCTTGGCCTTCGCGTTTGGCTGGACACCGTGCATTGGCCCGATCCTCGGCGCCATTCTGACGGTCGGCGCCGCGTCGGCGACACTCGCCGATGGTATTGCGCTGCTCACGATCTATTCGCTGGGTCTCGGCGTGCCATTCCTGCTTGCCGCGCTGTTCACCGATACGCTATCCGCCAAGTTGAAGGCATTTGGGCGCCTCGGACGCTGTCTGAGAGTGCTGGCCGGAGTGGTGATGATCGCGATGGGCGTTGCCATGATGACGGGATATCTCTCCACGTTCGCCTTCTGGCTTTTGGAGACCTTTCCGATACTGTCTTCGATCGGCTGAGTTCGACCGGGGGAGAGTTGAAGAAATCGTGATTTGACCTTGCTCTTGCTGGATAGCGCAGGCTTGCATCTAGGCAAGGAGAAGACGGCGATGACCTCGAATGCCGAGCAGTTGGAGTGTGATATCCTGCGCGTCTTCAGGTGTGCCTGCCAGCAAGACCGACCGGACATCGCCGAATTCATGCTCGCAGCGCTCGAGAAACTCGATCGCGATAGGCCGGTATGTGAGCAGGAACATCGCGCCCTGAACGATGCCTACCGGGAGATTGCTGGCATCGGTATGTCGCCGCGGTAGCCACACTACGTCAGCTATTTGTTCTTGTGCCCCTGATTCCGATCAGGGCATTCCCGACTTTCGACCGAACGGATCGTTCGATCGAGTAGGAGCCGAATTCAGGCCGCGGGCGTCGGGAGCACCGTGACGGCGGGGACCATCAGCCGTGCCCGTGCCGATGATGCAGGTCGGGGTAGTGCGGGTGGCGGTGGCGCAAGGGTTGATGCCGATGCCTGTGCGAATGCGGTTCGCTCACCGGTCCATCATGGTCATGTTGATGATGTGCGTCATGAACATGAAGATGATCATGCTCCAGAGTTTCGTGAACGTGCTCGTGGTCGTGCCGTTCTGCCAGATGGAGATAGAGCCCCAAGGTCATCAGCACACCGGCCGCCAGGAGTTGCAGCGTCAGCGGCTCGTGCAGGAAGATGATAGCCAACAGCGCACCGATGAACGGCGCCAGCGAAAAATAGGCCCCGGTCCGGGCGGTGCCGAGATGGCGTAGCCCCAGCATGAACATCACAAGGCTGACGCCGACTCCGAAAAATCCGGTCAGGGCGCCGGATGCAATGATACTCGCGCTCGGAAGGACGGCACCCGAAGCCAGGGCGAGGACGAGGTTCACGGTCCCGGCCACGAGTCCTTTGAGCATGGCGATCTGGACAGGATCCGCCGAGGACAGTTTGCGGGTCAGATTGTTGTCGATGCCCCAACTCAGGCACGCTGCCGTGATGAAGAGGCTTCCGGTGTCGAAGCGCAGGCCGGTTCCGGACCAGGACAGCAGGACGGCTCCGGCAAGGATCGCGCCCGCTCCGAGGATCAGTCGTCGATCGACGTTTTCACGAAAGACGACCCAGGCGATTGCCATCGTGGCCAGCCCCTCGAGATTGAGCAGCAGTGACCCCGATGATGCGGTCGTCTGGGACAGGCCGAGCATCAGAAAAAGTGGTCCGATCATGCCGCCGAAGACGATGACCGCCGCCAGCCACGGCCAGTCCGCTCGGTGGAGCGGTGCCTCGAGATTCTCGATCCCAACGAACGAGCGCCCCCATTGCATGATCGCAAGGCCCGCTCCGGCCCCGAGATAGAGGATGCCTGCGAGCAGCCAGGGATCGATCGATCCCATGAGCAGCTTGGAGAGCGGTGCGGAGGTGCCGAAAAGAACGGCCGAGCCGAGGGCGAGCGGTACGCCCGGCCAAAGATGAGATGCCTTGATCATCCTCGAACATTCGCCGATAGAGGGGTAGTCTGTAACGATCGGTGTTCCGATCGGCAATGTCCGTGGTCGGCCAGCACCTCGATGATCCGGCAATCGCAGACGCGGCCGCGACCGCACTCGCTGATCATGCGCGCCAGCTCGGCCTTCAACGTTGTCAGGCTGGCGATCCGGCGGTCGATTTCGATCAGGTGGCTGTTGGCGATGCTGTCGACCTTGTGACACGAGGACTGTGGCTGCTCTGACATGGCCAGCAATTCCCGGATGTTTTCGATCTCAAAGCCCAACTCGCGGGAATGCCGGATGAAGTTCAGGCGGTCGACCTCGGCTTGCCCATAGAGGCGCCGGTTGCTGTCGGTGCGCGGTGCCGCGGGCAGCAACCCGATCTGCTCATAGTACCGAATAGTCGGCACCTTGACTGCGGTGCGACGCGAGAGTTCGCCAATCGGAAAAGCCATGGAATACCTCTTGATCCTCTAGTGGCTAGAGGGTTTAGCATGGCGCGGTATCGAATGGAAGGACCGAAGATGGCAGAACCGATCAAGACCAAATACCGCGTCGGAGGAATGGACTGCGCGGCATGTGCGAGCAAGATCGAGACTGCGGTAAGCCGGATCCCGGGCGTTTCCGAAGTCGGTGCCAGCTATACCGCCGGCACGTTGAACGTGATCCATGACGCGGTTCAGTTCAGCGCCATCCAAAGCGCCGTCAAATCGCTGGGCTACAGCATCTCGCTGGACGGTCCCGCACCGCGGGCAGGGGTCGATGAGACCCTTGATCATGGCCGCGAGCACGGTGCTGGTCACCTCGATCTCGGCGACGGCCCTTGGTGGAGGACACGCAAGGCGATACTTACCCTGGCCTGCGGCCTTGCGCTGATCGTGGCCTATCTGGCCGGACGGCTTGTGCCCGATACCGGTCATTTCGCATTCCTGGCAGCGCTGCTCGTCGGCTTGATACCGATCGGGCGGCGTGCACTGGCCGGCGCCATGGCTGGTACGCCGTTCTCCATCGAATCCCTGATGACCATTGCCGCCACCGGAGCTGTCATCATCGGCGCGACCGAGGAAGCGGCGACGGTGGTCTTGCTGTTCCTTGTCGGTGAACTGCTCGAAGGTGTGGCCGCGGGCCGCGCCCGCGCCAGCATCAAGGGGCTGGCCGATCTGGTGCCCAAAACGGCGCTCCTCGTCGAAGGCGATCAGACCCGTGAAGTACCGGCAGCAGGCCTCGCAGTGAACGCGATCGTCATGGTGCGTCCCGGAGACCGGATACCTGCCGATGGCGACATCGTCGAAGGGCACAGCGCGATCGACGAATCCCCTGTCACCGGTGAGAGCGTGGCCAAATCCAAGCAGGTGGGCGATCAGGTGTTCGCAGGCACGATCAATACCGATGCCGTCCTCAAGGTGCGGGTCACGGCGAGCGCGAGCGACAATACCATCGCGCGGGTCGTGCGGCTGGTCGAGGAAGCCCAGGAGAGCAAGGCGCCGACAGCCCGTTTCATAGATCGTTTCTCGACCTACTACACACCCGGCGTGCTCGTCGTCAGTGCCCTGGTGGCGATTGTACCTCCTCTCCTGTTCGGGCAGGCGTGGAGCGAATGGGTCTACAAGGGCCTCGCGATCCTGCTGATCGGGTGCCCATGTGCCCTCGTCATCTCGACGCCGGCCGCAATCGCCGCCGCGTTGTCGGCTGGCGCGCGCCAGGGCCTGCTCCTCAAGGGCGGCGCGGTGCTCGAACGCCTGCGTTCGATTTCGACGGTCGCGCTCGACAAGACCGGAACACTCACCGAAGGCAAGCCACAGGTGACAGACATCATTGGGGTCGGCCGTTCGCAGAGCAAAGTGCTGTCGCTTGCGGCTGCGCTCGAGACGGGATCGAGCCATCCGCTGGCAATTGCAATTCTTGCCAGGGCACAAACCGACAAGGCGCCGATTCCACCCGCTGCATCAGCCGGGGCCATCGCCGGCAAGGGGGTCTCGGGTAAGGTCGGCGGCGAGGACGTATTCCTTGCATCGCCCGCGGCTGCAGCGGGACGTGCCATGATCGAGCCGGAACTGCAGGCAGTGATCGACGGGTTCAATGACGACGGCAAGACCGTTTCCGTTCTCGTTGTCGGTTCAGAAGTCGCCGGCATACTGGCGATACGCGATGAACCTCGTACCGACGCTCAGGCCGGCCTTCATGCGCTCAAGGCCGCCGGCGTCGGTGTCGTCATGCTGACCGGCGACAACGCGCGGACCGCTCGGGCAATCGGCGCGAAGCTCGGCATCGAGGTTCGGGCCGGCCTGTTGCCCGAGGACAAACAGCGCATCGTTCGCGAGTTGCAGTCCGAGGGCAAAGTGGTGGCCAAGGTCGGCGACGGTATCAACGACGCTCCGGCGCTGGCGGCGGCAGATATCGGCATCGCCATGGGTGGCGGCGCGGACGTCGCGCTGGAAACCGCCGACGCCGCGGTGCTGCATGCTCGCGTGCTCGACATCGCCGGAATGATCGACCTGTCCAAGGCGACCATGGCCAACATTTGGCAGAACATCGCGGTCTCCCTTGGTCTCAAGGCCGCCTTTTTCGTGACCACCATCGTGGGTATAACCGGGCTCTGGCCGGCCATCCTGGCCGATACCGGTGCAACGGTGCTTGTCACCCTCAACGCGATGCGCCTGTTGGGTTGGGGCGTTCGCCGCCTCCCTACCGCCACTGCTGCGGCAACCTAGGCATGCTGTGACCGCGCTGATCGAGCCAGCGCGGTCCGCCAGGGCTTCAGACTTTGACCAACATGGCCGTGCCGTACATGAAGGTGACACCAAAGGCGAGCCCGGCCATGACCGGCCATGATAGCAGAGCTGCTGCCCCGCGGCCGTCGGATCTTGCCAGATAGGCGCCGGCTCCGATCGCTAGCGCCAGCGCCGACCATTGCGGCGCATAGGCGAGACTTCCGATCCACAGGCCCAGGACGGCCGGGCCGCCGGCAAGCAGGGTCAGCGCCGGGAAGGTCCACAGCGGCGGGCGCTTCTTCAGCATCGGCGCGGCAATGTCGATACCCTCGGTGATGTTGTGAATGGTGAAGCCCAGCACGAGGAAGGTGCCAAGCCCGGCCGCCCCGGCGGCGAAGGCGGCGCCGATCGCCAGTCCTTCGCCGAGGTTATGCAGGCCGATCCCGAGAGCGATGAAGGTTGCAAGCGTCAGCCCGGCCGGCGTGCCGCCACGACGCCCGGCGGCTATGAGCAACAGAAAGCTCGCCGCCGCCGCAAGCGCCACCATGGCTTGCCCCTGGAAGATGGCTGCGGACTCACCGGCAAGGTCGAAGGCCTCGCCCGCCGCGTCGATCATCAGGAAGGCGAGCAGACCGACCGTCATGGCGAGCAGGAAATTCATGCCGTTGCGGCCGACGCCGCGCAACGCCGGATAGAACATCAACCCGATGGCCACCGGCACGATCCCGACGATCACCCCCAGGAGTGCCTGGGCGCTCAACATCGACACGCTGCTGACCGGTGTCGGAACCGCAACGGCGATCTCGTGCTCGAATGTGGCGCCCGTGTTGGTGATGATCTTGAACGCGTGTGCTTCACCGAGAACCCATGGATAGGGCAAACGGATCCAGGCAGTAGCACCACGGGCGAGCGGACCTGACGGTTCCTGCGCGAACTGCCAGTAGGCATCGTCAACGAGAACCTGGGCGATCGTCATCGGCTCTGACCCGCCCGCGCGAACGAGGATCTCGATGCCATCCGACGAAAGGACCGTCCTTTCGAAGGTGAGGTTTTCGACGGGTGGCGCGCCGTTGTCGAAGGTTCGCAAAGGATTGGCGGTGACGAGCCAGGTAATCGCGAGCGCGAGCACGGCGAGCGGGAGGATCAGCCAAGCCAGTGCCACGCGTGAGGGTTGCGGCACGCTGGGAGCCGCTGTGATCGTCTGGGTTGATGACACGTCGTTCATGCGACCTGCTCCACAACTTCGAACATGCTCATCCAGCCGAGCTCGGCGAACTCCGACTGGTGGGCATGGAACATGTAAAGACCCGGCTCATGGTCCTTGAACGAGAATTCCAAGATGCCGCGCTGTCCCTGGCACTGCGTGATCAGATCGACCGTCCTGGAAGTCGGCGTGAGTGTAGTGCCTTGGTCGAAATAGTCGAAAAAGTTCCCGTGCAGATGGAACGAATTGATCGGGTCGAACTCGACCGCGTTGGCGAGATAAATGCGCACCGGTTTGTCGCGCAGGATGCGGATCGGCCGCTTCGTATAGGCATGCGCGACGGTGTTGACGGCATAAACCTCGTTTTCGTCGTCGAAGTTCGTGTCGAAGGCATTCATCACCATGGCGAGTTCCTGCCAGCCGGCATTCTCCGGGGTGCCGAGCAGGCGTGAGCGAGCAACATCGGCATGCTCGGCATGGCGTGCCGGGTCGGGATCGACAACGAAAAGCCCGTAGAGCCCCTTGTGGATATGCCGTTTCAGCGGCAGCGCGTGACAGTGATAGAAATGGCAGCCGAACGGCTTGGCATCGAACTCATAGACGAACTCCTCGCCCGGATTGACCACACCAGCGCCGGGGACACCGTCCATGCGCGCGGAGTGGATGCCGTGAAAATGGATCGAATGGGGCTGCGAGTCGTAATTGCGGAAGACGATCTTTCGCCTTTCACCTTCGGTTGCTCTCAGCGCCGGGCCGGGCACCTTGCCATTGTAGGTCCAGGCCGGAAACATGACGCCGGGCGCGATCTCGATTTCTTTGTCGACGGCTTCCATGACGAAGGTGTGTTGTGTCCGCCCATCGGGAAGATCGGAAACGGTTCCGGTCTCCCACTCTGTCAGCATCTTCGACGTGTCGAACCCGTTCCGCGTCTCATCGACGTCGCCGACCGTCATCATCGCGCCGTGGCTGGATCCGTGACCGGACTGATGGCCCGAACCTGCCATCCCTTGATGCGGCTTGCCGCCGGCATATCCGGGTTAATTGACCTCCTGCGCACTGCCCACCGCGGCGACAGCGGACCCGCCTGCGGCCGCAAGGCCCGCTCCCATAACCATACGCCGGCTCAATCGTGTTCGCAGCCAGTCGGAAATCTCGAGCATTCAACGTTCCTGCAATTGAGAATTATTTGGAATTTTGCAGGAGCTATAATTTGAAGCAACGACTAAGATTATTGAAGCCAAGCCTCGTCGCTGCGCGGACTGCGGACGAAGCTCCGGCTGGCGTGTCGGAGGTGATGGAAAAGCGGCGTACCGAGAGAAGGCTGGCCGTGTGGCCGCGTGCCGTCAGGCGGGACGCGGCCCCCAGATGATGATCGCCGCACCAAGGAGACAAACCGTGGCGCCGGTCACGTCCCAACGATCCGGGCGTTGCGCTTCGACTACCCAGAGCCACAAGAGCGACGCGCCAATATAGAAGCCGCCATAGGCAGCGTAGGCGCGGCCCGCGAAATCGCTGTCGATGCGTGTCAGCAGCCAGGCAAAGAGAGCAAGGCCGGCCATACCGGGAACGAGCCAGAGCGGCGAGCGGTCCAGACGCAGCCAGGCCCAGAAGGCGAAGCAGCCGGCAATTTCCGCCAGTGCCGCTCCTATGTAGATTGCAAGTGTCGCCATCACGATGCCAGCGCCTCCAGTACCGGGCATTCAGGCACCTCCTCGCCGGAGCACTGCGCGGCGGTCCCCGCCAGCACCTTCTCGATCCGCTTGAGGTCGGCGATCTTGGCACGGACGTCGGCGAGGTGCCGCTCGGTCCGTTCCTTCACCTCGGCGCAGGTCTGCGTGCCGCCATCGACGAGATCGAGCAGGCCTCGGATCCCATAGATGGAAAAGCCGAGTTCGCGAGCGCGCAGGATGAAACGCAGCCGCGAGACGTGGGCTTCGTCATAGACGCGATAGCCGGACGCCGTGCGCGGCGGATCGGGCATCATGCCTGTCTTCTCGTAATAGCGGATGGTTTCGAGATTGCAGCCCGTGCGCCTCGCCAGTTCGGCGCGTTGCAATGTCTTCCCGGAAACGTGATCGGTCATCTCAAAATACCTCTTGAGTCTGTAGTTGCTACAGACTGTAGCTTGCATTCAATTGAACTTCGAGGGAAAACCGCATGAGCGATATGGAAATTGAAACAACAATGCCGGACGCGGCGTTGGAAACCAGCGATCGGCGCAAGGGCTGGTTCGCAACCGGCGGCGTCATCGGCGCAATCCTTGCCTCCACCTGCTGCATTGCACCGCTCGTGCTGCTGACACTTGGCATATCCGGCGCGTGGATCGGCAACCTCACCGCGCTTGAGCCCTACAAGCCGATTTTCGCGGGCGTGGCGCTCGTCTTCATCGGGCTCGGCTTCCGACAGGTCTATTTCAAGGCCAAACCAGCCTGTGAGGACGGCTCCTATTGCGCACGGCCTGAATCCGCTCTCATCACCAAATCCGCCCTGTGGCTCTCGACGGTACTAGTCGTCCTGGCACTGACCATCAATTGGTGGGCGCCGTTTTTCTATTAAGGAGAAGACCCCAATGAAATCGAAGTTCTTTATTACCGCTGGATTGCTTGTTCTGGGCATATCCGGACTACCTCTCGTCGCCACTATCGCGTCGCCGGTCCTTGTTTCAGCGGCTCAGGCTGCTTCGAGCGAACAGACCGCCACCTTCGATGTGCCGGGTATGACCTGCGCGCTCTGTCCTGTCACGGTGAGAAAGGCAATGGAAAGCGTTGAGGGTGTTCGGTTGGTGACGGTCGATTTCGATGCCAGGACGGCAACCGTCGTGTTCGATCCGTCCGAGGCGAGCATCGATTCCATCGCGACCGCCTCGGAGAACGCCGGCTATCCGGCACATATCGCCGGAGAATGAGCCGATGAGCGATCCGTCCCATGTAAGCCTTGGGTTGATCGGTGGAGCGGTTGCGGTGCTGTGCTGCCTTGTTCCCCTGTTGCTGGTATCAAGCGGCGGCGTCGTGCTCGCCGCCCTGGCTAGCTATCTCGGCTATGTATGGATCGCTCTCCCCATTCTGGTGGCCGGACTGGCAGCCTACCTTCTGTTACGGCGCGCAAAGCTCCGCAACAATCGCGCTGAAAGGAGCCACTGATGAACGATTGCTGCGCGCCGCGAGCTGACCGCACCTACGATCTTGCCGTTATCGGGGCTGGTTCAGCAGGCTTTTCCGCCGCGATCACGGCCGTCGGAGAGGGGGCGAAGGTCGCCCTCATCGGGCACGGCACGATCGGCGGTACCTGTGTCAATGTCGGCTGTGTACCCTCCAAGACCATGATCCGCGCCGCTGAGGCGGTGCATGGCGCAGGCGCTTCGAGTCGGTTTCCGGGGCTTGCCGGAGAGGCCCATGTCAGCGATTGGCGCGCACTGGTCGCGGCCAAGGACGATCTGGTCGGGACGCTCAGGCAGAAGAAATATATCGACCTGCTGCCCGAATACGATGGTGTCGCATATCTGGAAGGCGCCGCACGGCTCAATGGTTCGGGCGTGCTGGTGGACGGAAGTCCGATCAGCACCGGCAAGATCATCATCGCCACGGGTGCATCGCCGGCGATTCCTTCCATCCCCGGCATGGAGCGCGTTCCTTACCTCACCAGCACCACTGCGCTGGAGCTTAAGGAACAGCCGCGCTCGCTACTGGTCATCGGGGGCGGCTATATAGGCTGCGAACTGGCGCAGATGTTCGCGCGCCTCGGCACCAGGGTGACGCTGGTCACGCGCTCGCGCCTGTTGCCTGAGGCGGAACCGGAAATTGCCGAGGCGCTTACCGGCTATCTGGTCGGCGAAGGCATCACTGTACGCGCTGGCCTCAGCTATTCCGGGATCAAAAGCGGTGACGGCGAAATCGCGTTAAGCGTTGACGTGGATGGTCGAATTGAAACGTTAACCGCCGAAAAGGTTCTTGTGACCACTGGGCGCGTACCTAACACCGCCGACCTTGGTCTTGTCGAAAGTAGTGTGGAATTGGCCCGCAACGGCGGCGTTGTTGTCGATGACCGTATGCGCACCACCCGCGAGGGTGTCTACGCCGCGGGTGACGTCACCGGGCGCGACCAGTTCGTCCATATGGCTGCTTATGGCGCCAAGCTCGCCGCGAAGAACGCTTTGAACGGCGACAGCCTCATCTATGACAATTCCGCCATGCCTTGGGTGGTGTTCACCGATCCACAGGTGGCTGGAGTCGGCTTTTCGGAGAAACAGGCTCGCGAACGCGGTTTCGAGATCAAGACATCGGTTGCGCCGCTCGATCAGGTGCCGCGCGCGCTGGCCGCCCGCGATACGCGCGGGCTGATCAAGCTAACGGCCGATGCAAAGTCAGATCGGTTGCTGGGAGCGCAGATTCTCGCTCCTGAAGGTGCGGACAGCATCCAGACCATAGTGCTGGCGATCAAGTATGGAATGACGACCAAGGAACTGGGTGAGACGATCTTTCCCTATCTCACCACCGTGGAAGGGCTCAAGCTCGCCGCCCAAGGCTTCGACAAGGACGTCGCAAAGCTCTCCTGCTGCGCGGGATGACAACATTTGATCCGGTCAAAACTGTCGTGAACCGCCTCTTCAATTGTTGACCCCGTACCAATATACGGAGTCTATTGTTTATGGGGAGATGAGACAGCATGGCAAGAGCGATGACCATAGCCCGCGCCGCCGAACAGGCCGGTGTCGGCGTCGAGACGATCCGGTTTTACGAACGACGAGGATTGATCGAACAGCCATTGCGTCCAAGCGGCGGCGGCTATCGCCATTATGAACGCGAGACTGTCGAGCGCATCCGCTTCATCCGGCAGGCACAGGAACTCGGATTCTCGTTGTGCGAGATTGCCGAACTCCTGGCGTTGAAGACGGATCCGAATGCAGACTGTTCTGATGTGCGTATGCAGGCTGTCGCCAAGCGCCAGGATGTGGACGGCAAGATCGCACAATTGGAGGACATTCGCTCGGCGCTCGATGTGCTCATCGCCAGATGTCCCGGTGGCGGGGATTTGAGCGCCTGCACGATCATGGACGCGATCAGCGAGCGACCAACGATGAACACTGCGCCTCACCTGGACGATGCGGCATCCAGAACACAATTGGTCAGGACCATCTTCGGGATCGATGGAATGCATTGTGTGGGCTGCGCGCGGACCGTCGAGGCGCTGCTTGGCGCCGAACCGGGTGTCGGCGAGGCCAGCGTCTCGTTCGAACGCCGGGAAGTTAGCGTCAGTTTTGACAAGGGCATCACGAGCGTCGGGCGGTTGAGGGAAGCGGCCGCAAAGGCCGGATATCACATCAGCGAAAGCGGGCTATAATGGAATTCAGTTTGTTCAATCTTCTCATTCTACCGGCAGGGCTTGGCCTGTTCGGCTTCATTGAACCCTGCTCAATCGGTTCCAGCCTGATCTTTATCAAATATCTGGAAGGCAAGGAGAGAGCGCAGAAATTCACCGAGACGGCGGTTTTCGCGCTCACGCGCGCGCTTTTCATCGGCGCTCTTGGCGTGGCGGCGGTGCTGGTCGGGTCTGCATTTATCGGGTTCCAGCGCGGAGCCTGGATCGTGCTCGGTCTTGTTTATGCGGCAATCGGGATTCTCTATCTCATCGGGCGCGCCGGATTTCTCATGCGTTCGATCGGGCCGCGGCTCGCCGGTTTGAGTGGTGCGCGCGGTTCGGTTGGGCTCGGTCTTATCTTCGGTCTCAACATTCCCGCCTGTGCCGCGCCATTGCTTCTGGTTCTGCTCGGCGTTGCAGGGGCCGATGGCGCCAGCGGCGACGCGGCTCTGAGTGGGTTCATATCGCTTGGAGTGTTCGGTCTGGCCTTGTCCCTGCCGCTCGTTGCGGCTGTGGCATTCAAACCGGCGCGCCGTCTGTTCGACCATCTCGCGGGGCTTTCCGCCAAAATACCGTTCTGGGCAGGGGGGTTGCTCATCGCGCTTGGCCTTTGGTCGATCTGGTTCGGCCTGTTTTCCGCTGTGCCGGAACTGGCCTGACAGTCCGGCAGAAGAAAGCGCTTGACTCCGTAGTTTAGTACGGAGGGTAGGCTGGCCCCTGAGATCATCCCGCATGGTTGCGGGATCACCGTACCGGAGGCCGCCATGACCCTATTTTCCGCTTTGACGAGAACAATCGCTGCGTACGCCGTTCCCGCCTCGCTCGTTACAAACCTTGCATTTGCGCCGTCTGCACGGGCTGCCGACGAATTCCATTATGACGAAAGCAATGTCCGCCCGGCGGTGTATTTCGCCGCGCTATCCAACCTTGCCAACGCGGTGATGTTTTCCGGCCTCGGCGAGGCGCTGGTGATTTCACCCTATGAGCGCGACGAATGGTTGCGCCGTGCCGGTTTCGTCACCCGGCCCGAGATGCCGGACATGGCGGCGGTTGGCCCGGTTTACGCTGGTGCTCGGCCGGCCTTCGTGGGCACGCCGGATTTCGCCGTACCTCGGACGCTGGCCTGGGACGCGTCCACCTTCGACCGCACACTCGACCCGGCCGCACAGGCCTGGGCGATGATCAAGATCACGAGCCCCGAGTTCCACATGCAGTTCCATGACCTACCGGACAATAAATTGGCGGCCCTGATGGTGATTCCGCAGGCACGCGCCCAGGCGCAGACGCTTGGCGCGCGGCTGACGAGCGCCGATGGGCTGTTCGCGCCGCTGGCATCTAGCGGCAACCTTGGCGCGGCGGTTCCACGCGACCAGATTGCCGTGCTGTGGGCGGCGTCGAACATGGTGCTGGCCGGAACGAGTGCGCGCGATGACTACTGGCACGCCGCCTACCGGGACTTGACGGCTGCCGAGAACTATCGCCCGCTCTTGAGGTAAGCCTTCGCGGACGTCACGGCAATGCCACCTGAGACCCCAGCCGAGCGCGGCCTTGCGGTAGTGGCATTGGGGCGTTTCGCCCTGGCCACCGATGATTCGGCGCTCAGAGGCGAGGCGCTGACGCTGGCGCGCACCTATGCGGAAAGCCTGGCCAAAAACCTGACGGGGAGCCCGGCACGGCCATCGAGGATATAGCGCTTGCCATCTACGGGTTGACAGAGGCCAGGCGGCTGTTGGCCGAACCAGCCTTTGCCGAGGCGGCGCAGAATTTGTTTAGCGACCGGCTGATACCGCTTTGGGATGACGAGGCAGAGCTGTTTCGCCGTGGCGAGGCGCCGGTGACCTATGACCCGCGATCCGCCGGTGCGGTCGTGGCAGCTCTCAATGCCGTGCGCTGGCACGGTTCCGATGCTGAGGCTGAGCAGGCTTCTGCGCTGTTTCCCCGCTTTTTCGAAAGCGTGATTGTTCGCTCCGGCCTCATGCAGGCGAGCCCGCTGCCACTGGTGGTCGCGCCTTATCTGGAAGGAGAGCCGGCGGAGCACTTCGCCCATCCCATATTGCCCGGAGCAGTATCGACAGCGCCGGTCTTTGCCTCTGAAGTGATCTTCGAGGACGGTGTCTGGCGGGTGAGCGACCCGACCTTCCACACCGGCGACGCACTGTTCCTGGCCAATATGCTGGCGATCCGCAGCGAGAATGGCCGCAGCGACCTGTTCCTCTCCGACGACCTGCTGACCGGCTTGAAGAGGTGACACCATGAATGCGACAGCATCTGCCCCAACATCTACCTCTGGCACGCTCCAGCTCAAGATCGGTGGCATGAGTTGTTCGTTCTGTGCCAATTCGATCTCCTCGGCGCTCATGAGGGACAAGGGCGTGCGCGAGGCGCATGTCTCACTCGCCCATGAAGAGGTGTTGATCCGCTTCGATCGGCAAGAGACCGACGAAGCGCGGATCAAGCATACGCTGACCGACCTCGGCTTCACCATCCGCGATCCGCGCAAGGCGAGCGCCTTCGAGGAGCAGAAACGCGCGATCCGCGAGGAAGCAACCGATCTTGCCATGGCCGCCACCGCCGCGCTTATCCTGTTCATGGCGATGAGCGCTATGTGGCTGGGGCTGTGGCAGATGCGCGACTGGCATGTATGGACCGCCTGGGCCATCGCCACTTTCGTGCTCTTGTGGAACGGACGGCGTATCGTCCGCATGGCCTGGGGCGCGGGCAAGCGCGGCATCACCAATCAGCATGTGCTCTTATCTGTCGGGTGCGCATTCCGGGGCCATCGGCGCCTATATCGGCGGTCTGCTCGGTGCGCCCATGCCCTGGTTCGGCTGGTATGGTTTCGTCGGCTTTCCGGCCGTCGATTTCTTCGGGGTGGTCGTGTTCCTCACCGCCTATCATCTGCTGTCGGGTTTCGTGTCGATTATCGTGCGCACCAAGGCGTCGGAAAGCGTGCGTCAGCTCTTGTCCATGCAGCCACCGACAGCGAATGTCATCCGCGACGGGACCGAGCGGGAAGTGCCCATCGAAGAAGTCGCCGTGGGCGATCATGTGCGTGTGCGCCCCGGCGAGCGGGTGCCGGTGGATGGAAAGGTCATAGAGGGTGAAAGCGCCATCGACGAGGCGATCGTCACCGGCGAGTCGGTGCCGGTGGAAAAGGCCGTTGGCGCCGAGGTCATCGGTGGGTCGATCAACCAGACCGGTGCGCTTCTAATCGAGACAACGCGCATCGGCGAGGACAGTTTCCTGCATCAGGTCGCCCGCCATGTCGAAGAAACCAAGGCGATGAAGCCCGGCATCGTCGTGCTGGTGGACAGGGTGCTCAAGCACTACGTGCCAGCCGTTCTCGTCGTTTCCCTCGCTGCGTTCCTGTTCTGGGGCCTCAGCCCGGATAGCTGGAGCCGCGAGCCGCATTGGGTGCGCGCCATCTATGCCGCCGTTACCGTGCTGGTGATGGGCTATCCTTGCGCCCTCGGCATGGCCACGCCTCTGGCGCTGATCCGGGGCGGCGGTATTGCCGCAACACGCGGTATCCTGATCCGTTCGGGCGAAGCGTTCCAGGTCCTCAAGGACATTACGCATGTGGTGCTCGACAAGACCGGGACCCTGACTGAGGGCAAGCCGAAGCTCGTCGATGTCGTTGCTTTAAACGATATGAGCCGCGAAAGGGCGCTCGTGCTCGCCGCCGCGGCGGAAGAGCAATCGGAACATCCACTGGCCAGGGCAATCGTGGCCGGCGCGCGGGATACGGGCGTCAGTTGGACAGTGGCTGAGGATTTTCAGTCCGTGACAGGCGGTGACGGCCTCACAGATTGCTTCTGCATCAGCCGCATCGTTCTTTTGTCGTTTGACGTAAGGCTTCACATAGGAAGGTGGTATCAAGCGCACCGTATGCCCAAGGGCTGCAATCTCACGCGCCCAATAATGTGATGTGGCGCAAGCCTCCATGCCGATCAGGCAAGGCTTGAGCTTACCCAGAAAAGAAAGAACCGCTCCGCGCCGAAGTTTCTTCTGCAAAACAATGGCGCCTTGCGCATTCACACCGTGCAACTGGAAAACTGACTTGGCGAGATCAATCCCGAGTGTTGTAGTCGTCATGTGGATGGCTCCTTCCCACTGTTGGTTTCAAACAGCACCAATATGGCACATCGTGATGCCGTTCGGGTGGAGCCGTCCACACCATCAGACAAATGCGAACTCGTCTCAGTTTGCCCGTAGGTCGGTCGAATGACGCAGCACAACGCTGCTGCCATTCAATTAGGGAAGCGTCACGTTGAATTTTGAATTCGTCTCTTGAGACAAGGTGCCTTTGAAAGTTGAAGCGGTTGAAGATGGCAGAGTGGATGGACGAGAGTTTCTGCAAACTTCGTCTGAGCCTAAACCTGGACACGGCTCGCTCTCGTCGACGAAATGGCAAGTGGGAGTTCTCGGCGCGATTGTTTTTCCAACGACCAACTTCCTGGGCTGCTTGATTACCAACGACCTTCATTGCCGCCCGGTAGGACTTCAGTCGATCCGTCGCAATGACCTTCGGTTGGCCATATCGTTTCATTGCTTTCTTTAAGAATGCTAATGCAGCCTTACGGTTGCGGCGTTTCGTAACAAAGGATTCCAGCACTTCTCCTTCGTGGTCAACAGCCCGCCACAGATAGTGGGTTTCTCCATTGATCTTCACGAACACCTCATCGAGATGCCACCGCCAGTTTGAATATGAACAGTTTGTAACGCGACGTTTCCGGATTTCAGCGGCAAACATTGGCCCGAAACGGTTCCACCAATAGCGCACCTTCTCATGGCAGATTTCGATCCCGCGCTCATGGAGCAGGTCTTCAACATTGCGAAGTGACAGTGGAAACCGAACGTAAATCATGACCGCGAGCCGGATGATCTCGGGTGACGTCTTGAAATAACGGAATGGGGAACTTGTCATCTAAGGAAGCTGTCCGGATACTCAAATTGCCTCAATCTAGTTTCTTCTGACAAAGCCAGGTGTGAAGGCGAGGCCGTTGATCGGGCCGTCAAGGACCAGCGGCGCAGCGGTCTTCGACCCATTCCGCTCGCTCGCCAGCAGCGCTTTTTTTATAGCTGAGGCCCTCGCGGCGCATGAACCGCCCCACCGAGCGGACATGCACCACCGTCCCCTGTGCCTGCAACTCCGTCGTCAATGCCCGCAAGGTGATATCCGGCTTCTCGCGTATCCGCGCACGCAGCCAGGCCGCAACATCGCCAACCAACAGGCTCGGTCGGTGGCCGCCCCGTTTACTGGGCATAAGACTGAGCCCCGCACGCCCCCGCTGCGACCAGCGCATCGCCGTCGCAACCGAAAAGCCATAACGGGCCGCCGCCGACCGCGTCGTTGCACCACCGAGAACCGCCGCAACAACACGCTCCCGAAGATCAAGAGAATATGACCGAGACATCATGGCTGGCCTCCTATCCCAGCCATCATGATGAATCACAATTCGTCCCCTTTGGGAATCCCGATTCTAATTAAACGCTTCCGACACTAGAGTTTGTCTCGTCCTGCTCAACGGTATTTCTACACGACAGACCGTCCCCGATCCTTTAATGCTTTCGATAACGAACCCCATCTCGTGATGCCTTAATAGACTTGCGGTCATCGTAAGGCCAAGTCCGAATCCAGTCGATTTACGCTTGGAATAAGCGGAGCGTCCGATATTGGGTCCGGCCTGGAAATATGCCTCGGTAATCCGTGCGACCACGTCCTGATCAATGCCGCATCCATTGTCGCCTATCTCGATGTAAAATCGCCCTTCGCTTGTCCCAAAGATGACCACACGCGTTTTCGCTGTCGGACCCGCGTGATCAAGGCTGTTGCCGACAAGGTTTGTAAGTATCCGGTTCATTGCCTTCTGGTCGGCGAAAATTTCTAAACCTGGATTTACATTCCCAGTATGCATCTGTATCGTTTTTGCAGGCACTCCAGAATAGGTTGACTCGCACTTAAAAACTGCACGTCGAACGGTATCCAGTAGGTTATCCCATTGCTCGTCCAATTCAAAGGTGCCCGCTTCAATACGACCTAAATCAAGAAGGTCATCTACCAAAAATTTTAATTGACTGGCAGATTCTAGTATATCCTGGATATACTCACGATATCGTTCGCTTCCGACAGGCCCGAAGATTTCCATATTTATCGTTTCAGAATATCCAATTATCGCATTCAGCGGGGTGCGAAGATCATGGCTCATATTGGCGAGGAAATCTGACTTGGCATCGCTTATCTTTTTGATTTTTTCCGCTTCAGCTAACTGATCCTGTTGCTCCTTGATATCTAAAAAAGCCTGTCGAAGGCATCGGGTCAGGAAAATCAAGTTTTTTCGAACATCGACCCATTCGTCGACCTGGCGCTTTCCCATTTTTACGAACAGGGCGTCTTCCGATGTATTTCCGGGGTTACGGGCGATATCAGAAAGCACCGTATTCACGCAGCGTATCGGGCGTAAAAGCACGCGCTCGAGAATGATCATAGAAGTAAGAGTCAGCGATAGGGAAATTAATAAGACCAACCCGACAATTTTCAGAACATGTGCCTGAACCATTTCCGGTATATGTGTCACATCGACACGACCTGCGACAAAGCGAGATCCATCCATTCTTTTCGGTTTCCATAGAATATCCATGGTTCCATCAATAGATAAACGTGAATCCTTTTCATCGAATGGTGTAATGGTCGGTCGGTCGCCAAAACTCGCACTCGGCATTCCGCTTTCATCGAAAACGACCGCTCCCGACAGTAATGAATTTTTACGAAGAATAGGACCTATTTCTTCGAATGCGCTGTAGGATATTGCGCTATCGGTTAATGTGTTATCTAGGCTATGCATATCATCGATTATCAGAGATGCCCTGATTATCGTTCTAGCGGTGACAAGCGCTTCTCTCTCTGCCTCGGCCAGTCGCGCTTTCTCGAACTGGTTTGCAGAAAATACGAGCAAGATTGCCTCAATCGTCAGAATCGAAACGAACAGAAGAAATGTAACTCTCCAACAGAGACCACAGGTCTTCAGCCCCCGCGCAATTTCCGATATTTCTTTAAAAATAATCCCGGTTGTATTGCAATGAATGGTGCTCATAGATGTCAGTTTCCTGATATAGGTTCCTTTACAATCCGGAAGACATAAAGGTGGCACTTCATATCCGGAAACAGCCTGTGCCATGTCGGCTGAATACAAGTGCATAGGCCTATACTCAAGGAAGGACACCATCAGTGAATCGATGGTGCCCTTTCCAGTTCGGTACGTCCGCGCGGCCGCCTCCTACTTTCTAAAGTCCTCTGGCAAGAAAAACAGGTAATCGGACTCTTCGCCCGCGATATGGCATTCATGGCAGAAGTCCATATTGGCGGCATTAGGACCCTTGGTTACGCCCACGGTGGAGCCGCCCGGCATGACCATTGAATATCGCCAGTCACCCGTCTCGGGGTTCCATCCCTCTTCCATCTTTGTCATGGTGAAGAGGGGACCGATTGCCGCCTTGCCATCTTCCAGAATGGCAAAACTGTTCTTTGCCAGAATGGACCCGACAGGTGCTTTGCCGATCTCCTCATATTTCATATAGGCGACGACGGCGACATCGTTGGCCGTATTGCTGACATAACGACCGCCATGGGTGATGGACTGATAGGGTCCGGTGCTGACATGCGGCCAGTTCAAATGGGCGGCACCGGCTGCTTCCGTTGATCCGGCAAAGGCTGCGGTCATTTCCGGTTTCAGGCAGTCATAGGCAGCGCGCGCTTCTGCATCACTTACTTCTACCGCTGCGACCGAACCGCCACATGGGTTGCTGGGATTTGCCGCACAGGGATTGCAGGGGTTGCAAGCCTTGGCAGCGCAAGGGTTACAGGGGTTGCCCGCTTTTGCCGCACAGGGATTGCAGGGGTTATAAGCCTTCGCCTTGACGCTTGGTACGACACAACTTGCACTGACCTTTAACGCACCACCGGCGCAGGGGTTACAGGGATTGGCTGCACAGGGATTGCAGGGGTTGCATGCTTTTGCCGCGCAGGGGTTGCAGGACCCGCCACCGTCCATCTGTGCATCGATGGAGACATGTTCTGCGGAAACGGCATCTGCCAGTTCTATCTCCCCGGAACCTGCATGCCCTGTTGTTACAAGGCTTGCCACTGCCATCAGGGATACGGCGCTTGTCGACAGTAGATAGGTTTTGAAACTCATTGGTGTCACTCCCTTGAATGGATGTTCGCTTTCTGCGAACTGTAGAATTGGAACCGGCATTCCAATAACAGGCGACCGATCCGTACATACCCATAACCGATTGTCGGGAATGCCTGGCATCAAGTTGTCTCACGATGCTGTGACGATTCCGAATCGAGATGGTTTTTTGTTGTATAGGAAGCTGGATGCTCTGGGTCAGAAGGCATTCCGGCCAATGCAGGCAGGCTTGGTTTGAGAAAGGCGCGTGTGAGTGATGTCATCCTGTTATCGAGTTTTATTTATAATCGGCATGCCTGATCGGTATCTTGCAGCGGGTTCGTTGCTTGCATTTCTGTGCATGATTGTTGTTGGCCCACTTCAGGCACAGGAGAATGGCCTCCCTCCACGCGATTGGTTGCAGGAATGGCCGAATACAGATTTCAGCCGCGCGGAAGTCGCCTTCCGGGAGATTCTGTCGGGTGGTCCGCCAAAGGATGGCATCCTTGCCATAGACGATCCCCATTTCTCGCCGGTCCCTCAGGGGGGAGATCTCTATGCTGACAGGGAACCGGTGATGAGCGTGCGTATCGATGGAGAGGCCCGCGCCTATCCATTGAGCATTCTGATGTGGCATGAGATCGTCAATGATACGCTTGCTGATACCCCGATTTCAGTGACTTTCTGTCCATTGTGCAATTCTGGTATCGTCTTCGACCGACGCGTCGAGGGTATCGAGACGACCTTTGGTACGACTGGAAAACTGCGCAATTCGGACATGGTCATGTATGACCGGCTGACAGAAAGCTGGTGGCAGCAGTTCGAGGGCCGAGCGATCATCGGTGCGAAAACCGGTGTCGAACTGGCACGTCTTCCTGCGAGACTGGAGAGTTTCGGCGAATTCGCTGCGCGAAATCCGACGGGCCGTGTTTTGGTTCCGAGGGACTCAACCATCCGTGATTATGGGCGGAATCCCTATGTCGGATATGACGGATTGCCACGCCCATTTCTGTATGATGGCGAATATGATGGACCTGGATTACCCCTGATGCGGGTGGTGAGCGTGGTCGGGCGCGATGAGGCCTGGAGCCTGGGTTTGCTGCGTCAGTGTGGAGAAATCATTGTCGATGATCTTGTTCTGCGCTGGCGGTCGGGTCAGGCATCAGCCCTGGACAGAGCCCGTATCGACAAGGGCCGGGATGTTGGAATCGTCACAGTTCAACGCCAACAGGCGGAGGGTGGTCTTGTCGATGTTTCCTATGACGTGCCTTTCGCCTTCGCCTTTCGTGCATTTCATCCAGGTGCCCCGATCCATCACAATGCACCATAAGCCGTCTCTGACCTAAGGAGTCCTTCTTCATGTATCGTATCGTCGCTTTCGCCGTGTTCATGATGCTGATGGTGTCCTCTGCCCAGGCTTTGCAGCCGCGCGAAGGTTGGGTAATCCAGCACAGTCAGAAACCCTTTGATCTTCTGCTGGCGGACCTCAAACAGGCAGTGACGGACAATAAAATGGGGCTCGTGACAGAAGCGGGACCGACCGCTGCCGCTGCGTCACGTGGCGTTGAGCTTCCAGGTAATCGAGTGGTGGGCGTTTTTCGCGTGGATTTTGCGATCCGGATATTGCCGCTCAGTGAGGCGGCAATGATTGAGGCCCCAATTCGGTTCTATGTCACCGAAGATCCGGACGGCGGGGCGACCTTGTCTTATAAGGCACCGTCATTTGTATTCTCCCCGTATCTGTCGGAAGGGGGCGAGGGCCTTGCTGAAGTCGCATCGGAACTTGATGCGATATTCTCCCGGATCGCGGAAAAGGCAATCCAACTCACGAGCTACACGCAGCCCTGACAACGAAGTATCTGCGACAAGCGCCAGGTTCTCGCGCGTGCAATCATCGACGACGGCCAGAATCCGAAAGCGGCGACTGGCCGTGAACTGATCGGAGACGAAGTCCATTGACCAGTCGCCCCTCACACAGGGGCGCGCCTTTTCACTATTTCCAGGGACCGCCGACGACCCATTTACACTCGAGCGGCTTATCGACGACGAGTGACTGGACGGGTGGCAAAACAAATGCTGACACCTTGGTCTGCATCTCAACGAACGACCCTGGTGCGATGGAAAGGGCTGTTCTGCGAAGAAATCCCTGCCATTGTGCCCGCTTCGCGGCGTCTTCGGCAAAGGCTGGCGTCAGCGCGACGGGCGTCTCCACAGGGATGGTCGTGTGGCGGCGATCAAAGGTCGCTGCGATTGCATCCGCGAGGATCGATCCATCGAAGGCAAACGTCTCCGAGATCGCCCAGAGATCGAAGAAATCCTTCATGCGGCTGTTGAGCATGCCGAGTGCGACCAGCGCCTGGAACTTCTCGGCTACGACCGTCTCTGGCGGATAGGCGCGTAATCGCGGCGCTGGCATGTCGAGTAGCGAGGGATAGTTGATTTCCAGCACTGCCGGGGTCACGGCATCGCCAAATCCGATGTCGATCTGGATAGGCAGGCGCGCACCGGCGATCTCGGCGGTCATGGTGATCCGGACGCCGCTATACTCGTCTTCAGCCCGGGCCGGCTCGGCCTGCAGGGTTTCCGGCTTGAAGACCACGCCGTCGTCCTCGACGTCGATCCCGCAGACCGCGCGGAAGTTAGCAGCAATCCGCTCCGGCGACGCATCGCCATATCCCAGAAGATCGAGATCGCCGGTCGCTCGATACGGCGTGGGTGTCCAGAGACTGAACAGCATGGCACCCTTGAGGACGAATTGATCTTTGTGGGGCGACAGACTCAGCCGGTAGAGAAGTCGTTCGATGGCGAAACGGGTCAGCGCAAGCTGAACGTTTTCCTTGCGCTCACGGGCAGCGTGAGTGAGTCGTGCACGGACCGAGGCGCCGACATTCTTGAGGGGTGGCTTCGGGGTCACAGGGTCGCCTCGATATAGGGCCGTATGACATTCTGCACGCGGTCGATGGCAGCGAAATGCCAGAGGTCGTCAATTGTGGCGCGGCGGTTTCGGATACAGTCTCTCAGCGCTTCGATAGCGACATCGAGACCGATCTGGTTGCGGTATTTGAAGCAGTCTGCAACCGTCTTGGCCGGATTGGTGATGGGGACGTCTACCTGCTCGATTGTATGAAACGTCACACCGGCCGTCAGGGCTTCGCCGGTGGCGCGCATAATACGGAGGGATACAGGCGGGTTCTTCGGTGCCCATTTCTTGTGACCGATCAGCATCCAGACCTGATGCGGCAGTTGGGTCGTGAGTTCGTGGAATCTGAGCGCGGAGAGCAGGCAGATGGTGCCATGGGGCACTGTTCGGCTGGCTTCCGCAAGGCTATGAGACTCGGACCATTCCGCATCGGCAAGCTGATAGAGACCGCGCCCCATGCGCACCAGAAGCCCCTGATCCTGCAGTCGCCGCAGATAGGCACGGGGAACGCCCCCTGCATCGAAATCGCGGGCGCGCGCGATGCCGCGTTCCCTGGCGATTGTCAGCGCGCGATCCTTCAGCGTTCCTTGGGTCGGTTCAGTCATGTTCCTTAAACTCGGCAATAGAATGTAAGTGCCAAGCTTTAGTATCATCATCTGCGATCCTCCGCAACAGGAGCCGGGCACCACAATGACAAGTATGGTGGTCATATGTGATACTTTCCAACGTCTGGTCGGCAGCCATTGGGAAAGGACACGTCCATCCTCAATACAGAACAACCTGGCAAATCGACAGACTTTTACCATTCGTTGCCTGGATCGTTCGCACGATACTGAGGCAGGGGAACGGGGTAGGGCCATGATTGGCGTATTTGCCCCTGTAGGCCAGTTCTATCCGATAAAGACTATCCAGACGCTCTGGAGCGACCGCCAGAAGGTTCGTCAGGATTCGGGCATTGGCGCTGGTCGCGGCACGCACAAGGTCGAGCCCCGGCCGCTGTAGCGCCGCCACCGTTTGCAGCAGATCGCGGCCTTCCCGGGTGCCCAAATACTCGATTGTCGTCTTGTCCAGGTCGGCGCGCTGTTCCGGTGTCAGTGAAAGCAGCCAGCGTAACAGTGTTGGTGCGTTCCCAACTGCCGTGACGGCGTCGTTGATCAGGACAAGAACCGGACCGATCTTGGATTCAGGTAGGTTGGCGATATGACGAACAAATATCTGGATGGCACCATCCTTGCCGATCAGAGCCTCGTCCTTGAGGCCTGTCCATTCCGGCAGATAGTGGCGCCATTGCGTGCCCTCGACCGGTCGATCCAGATTCATCGTCAATGCCATGGCCTCGTTGGAGAGACCCAGCCGGGCCTCCAGTTCCGGTTCTGACAGATCGAAGCGATCCAACCCAATGGCCTGCAATCGTTTGAGAATCTGTCGTTCGCTTCCGCTCATCGCACGGAGATTGTCCAGATGATCGGAAGGAGGATGTAAACTCCATATGACCGCGCCGAGCGAGCAGGCGCCCAGTACAAAGCTCCCGACAAGGAGACCCAACAGCCGTCGTGATTTTGTCCGGACACGCGTGACGAACTCCTGCTGGGCTTCTGACGCTGCCATCCGCAGCGGAACGGGCATTTGACTATTCATCACCGCCTCCCTGCTCAAGGGGGATCAATCCGGCAACACGGAAGCTTTCGATGGCGTGCGAGATCCATTGCAGCAGATCCGCCCGCGCCCCGCTGGCCGCGAACATGTCGAGATGAAACTCCTGCGCCACATCCTGAGTGGTCATTGGGATGATGGAGCGCAGGGGTGTGTAATTGCGTTCCAGAGAGGGCCATATCTCGCTGCGGCACTGTGGCAGGCGGACGATCTTCAGACCTGCATTGTGCTTCATTGCGCTCAGTCGCTCGAAATCACCACTGCTGCCATATCGCTCGAAACCGCCGCTGGCTTCGTTCAGGACAAGAATACGGGCTGCAATCGGAAGGAAGGCATCCTCGCGGATGGAACGCTCCAGGACGGCAAGCGCATCCTCGATAGCCTGTGCCTGTGCACGCACCGGGACGACCAGGACAATCTGTGGCGCCTTTGCACTGCGCAGCACTTCCCCGGCATTGCGGGCATGGGCCCAGTTCCAGACTGTATCCACCAGGTTCGCACCGATATCGACGAGTGCATTGCCCGAGGCCAGAATGCTGCCGAGTTGGTCCCAGTGGGAAACAACTTTCGACGAATCCGACCGTACCGCATCGAATTCAGCGCCGATGCCGAGTTCCAGGACAGAACCGCGGTGGATCTTGCCAAGTTTTGATACCGCGTCGGCGGTCGACGAATCTGCGGAGGCAAGAAATTTGGAAATTCCCACCTCTTCGAAGGCGAGAGCAATCAACTGAGTGATAAGGGTCTTCCCCTGACCCCCGGTCCTGTTGCAGACAATCACAGAACAGGATTTAGGATCAATCTTCTCACCCCATTGTGGTGAGGTAAGGGTCCGGTACAGTCTTTTCGATGAGGATGTGTCGTGCGTATTCATGGGGGGTTCCTTTATATATCAGGTATCGAGGAGATCGGAGAGGCCGCGTATCGGTTTTTGTTGCGGACTATCCCGGCTCCTTGGCCGCATGTTCTGGATCAAGGGTTTCGACGGTAACGGTCCGGTAACAAGGTTATCTGCGCTAGGTTGGCTAGCTACTTTGTTTAGTCGCGTTCGGGTCCGTGACAGGAGCGATCGCAACTGGCTGCCCGTCACTGGTCTACCGGTTTTCCATCGCAGGCCTTCGCCCGAAAGCAGTTCCGCGACATTCGACCAGGTGCCCAGTTCCGCATGGAGTGTCAGGAGCAGATCGCGGTTCAACCGCACGAACGGCCCCACACCCTGACGCAGACTTTGTTCCCGCTTTTGGTTGGCAAGCTCTTCCGCTGCTCGCTTCAATCGGATTTCGAAGGGCTCTTTGATGGCAGCGCCCCGGAATTCGCTGCGCAGATCGATGTGCCAGTTGCTGCGGTTTTCGCTGTGGCTCGCGCTGTACATAATGATGCGGTTGCCGCTGCGATAAGGTCCCCTGATTTGTGAGAGGGACTTACACCGTATCGCACTACATTTTTGGCCCGGGGCATCATTCACCTCACATCTCGAAATCATCGCGCACGCGCCGACGCTTTTTGCGGGGTGGTGTTACTGGGCGAGGGGGTTCGAAGGGGACAACGGGCGGCGGAGGCGCCTCACTCTTGACCTCTTCCTTTTTGACCTCATTGTCCGAGGCGACTTCAATCTCCATCTCGAACGGACAGGCTTCGTTAAGCCGCTCCCGAATGCGGTGCATGGAAACGCTTCGCCCTGTTTCAGGAGAGGGAAGGGCGATAACGGCATGGAGATGGACCGATGGGGTACTTGCTGCAGCCGGAATGTTTGGTTGATGGAAGGCCAGAAGGGTCACTCTATCCGTTACGCCAAGCGCATCCGTCGCAGCGAAGAACGACTGAATCAGGGTATCCTTTGTATCTTCCAGATACCGGCCTTCCTCCGCTCGGGAGGGAGAGAAGGTGAGGTGCAGGACCGTGTGCTTCAGGTCGTCGCGAGTCTTCGATATTTCCGATACGATCTGCATGGCCTCAGAGGCTTTCATGGGCCCCAGTACCGATAATCCACTGTTCAGCAGATAGATGTCCGTGACTTTGGTATCGTCCTGATCGTCATGGGCTCCTGTACGGAGCACATAGCGCAATACATTGGCGGCGGTCCGCCCGCGTGTTTCACGGGTGATCATGATTGTTGATCCTTTCTATGATGGTCGCGACAAGGCGCGGGTGTGGGGTGTTCGGTGGTGGCAGCACATGGGGATCCAGCACGGAAGCGATTGACCCACCGCCCGTTCGTGCACGGTTATGACGTTTGATGAGTGTGGCCGCGTGGATCAGTAGCGTTCGGGCAAGCTCGCTGTTCTCTTCGTCGGCTTTGCCAGATACGACAAGAGAGTGAGCCGCCCGAGTAAGGACAATAGTATCGGCCATTGAATGGTGCCTGGCATTCTGCCGTGACTGCAATTTCCCAGATGAGCGGCGTTGCTTTGAGCTGCTTTGGCCCAAAAGCATCCATTCTATAACTTCTGTGCGGGAGCAGCCTTGCTCAATACAAAGCAATTCCAGCGCAGCTAGTGCGTCCGAGGACAGCCGAAAACTTGTTGGATTGCGGGCCATGCCGCTAGCCCGCCGTGGATGTACGTCTTTGCTTTTCGAGCCATTCAAGCAAGTCGTTGGCGGAGTAGCGAATGGCTCGGCCACCTACTCGAATAAAAGGAGGGCCATCACTTCTGGTAACGCGCCAATTGGCGAGAGTTGATTTTGATATTCCAATTATCTTGGACACTTCAGAAGGCGTATATAAAACACCCATTTGAACATTCTCATTCATAGCGGAAGTCCCTTCTGTTGAGAGACTTTACGCAATATCAAATGCTAACAATCAAAACTACCGAATAATTCAATATAAAATTAGAATTATTCGCAAAATATCAAATATAAAATTAGAATTATACGACAAAATTGAATTTTATTGATATGAAATTAAAAATTTTTCTTTGGTAAAGGTGTGAATACAACAATATATACTGACAGTTAACCTAGGCCATACCTAAGTCAGGGAATGGAGGCGAATAGTACTTTACTTGATGGGTGAGAGTGGACTACCGATTTCGAACTGCTTTGTGAAACTTTGGTCGTTAGGCCGCCACGCGAGTGGCCGATACAGCGATCCAGGTTACTTTTTTGAGTTGGCGGCATGTTGATGGATGCGCACTGAGGTGCTGTCGGTCATCTGGATATCGCCGTCATAACCTGCGGGCAATCCGATGCTGAAGCCACCGCTCGTGCGAACGCCAAAAGCCCTCGATCCGCGCCAGCATCGACCATGTTTTTGCACACCAGAAGAACCGCTATAGCTTGTTCATTCGAACCATCAAGATCAAGCGGGCCGACGTGATACTGACCTCGGCAAATCTCACCTACAATATGGATCGACTGATCTTCCATGAATGCCGACGAATTGCAGGATCAGTCTGCCCCTGATCGCAGATCCTAACCCGACCGACACCAAAACCTAAGCGTTGGAACTCAAAAACTGATACTTCAAGCCGTCAGGCTGAAGATCGCATGATCCATTTAGCAAAATTGTTGGGTTAATGCGGATGTCCAGCTTGGAGCAGTAGGAGTAATTTGAATTACAGCTTTTCATACATAAACCCTCATTTTCCATCTTTAGGTAAAGCTTTTTCTTCGAGCATTTTTTTTGCCGTTTCAACATGCGATCGGATGGCAGAAGAACTAAATCCTTTATAGTATGTGTTAAAAAGAATTATAGTATAGTGATTTATGCACTTCTCAATCTCACCATTTTCTTTTAATTTTTCCATTACTTTCATTAATGCTGTTTTATTTCTAATATGGTCAACAGCATTGTTCTTTTCGCCTTTATTTACACGTATTGCGCCGTTCTGTGAGAGCATGTCTAGAATTCTACGCTCTTCTGTGGTTAAATTTACACCTGAGAATGGATAATCTAATTTACTCGTATTCTCCGTCTCTTGCTCTTTGTTTTGGGATGCAATGGTATCGTGTTTTGTATCGACCCTATCAGAGTTTTCGATTTGATTGACCGCCTCTGCATTACGGGCATTTACTGTAGATTCGGAATGGCGTTCACCAGTACGCTTGTAAATACAAATCCAAGAATATAGCGCAGTTTCTAAGGCGAGATCATCACATCTTATTTCAATTGTTCGTAATGAAGTCGCGGATTTGTCCGTTAATATTACCATCGTGGGAATACCAAAATTCTTCTTAGTTTTTAGTATCCTAATTTTATTTCGTTCATGCTTATGTAACCAACCATTTACTATTAGGTAAACAATCTGTTTATTTTTTGATAAACTCTCCAAGGCAATACCATTGCCATTTTGATCAACGGTCCATTTTTCTCTAGAAATACCAGATTTACGAATGCTCCACTGGAAGAGAAAGTGCCTGCTCATAAAATACACAGAAGAAAGAGATCCTATTGCAAACAAAAGTGGAAAAAATGCTAAAGCTACCATTGCATTGTGCGGAGCAAGGAAATTACTTGAGTATATTGCGAATACTATCGGTGTTGCGGCCAGGACAATAGCCGAGTTAAGAAGTGGTGTCTTCTCGAACGTATTTGGAAAGTAGAACTCAAAATTTTGTGGGACGCGAAACATCGAAATCCTCCTAATGATCAGGTTCCAATCTGATAATAAAAAATCGTAGAAATGATTCTTTCAAAATGTGAAGAGCATAAAATATGCAAATCCTGATTGAATGTGGATTGTGTCGACGTCTATGGATGTTTGAATTTTTTGGTTTGGCACACATGGTCCTCAAGGATGAGTTTGAAGTCCGCTTGTTCTCTCAGGATGCAGGGAGATGGATAGAGATACTTTGAGATGGCAACGCCCTGCACCCGGTTGATTGGTTGTGTTACATTGAGTTGCACTGCGCATGACCTCGAGTGCTTACCCTTGCTTACCTAATTTTGAGATTCAATCGGCGGGTGGCTTCTTGCTCACAAAGGACTCTGTTGTAACCATTTCTGTTTCGCCGTCTTTCTTGGTTAGCATGAAGCCACCGGTAAATTGGCCGCTGGCACTGCGGTAATGCCCTAAAGCCACGATGTTTTTGTGAGGGTTAGTTTCTTCTGGCTTGTCGTCCTTAGTCTGATCATCATCACCGTCCATGGAACATCTCCTGTTTTTGGCTAAGGGTTGATCCGAAAAACTGGTGGCTGTCTGAGAGTTGAAGCTGCCTTTGGCACTTCGACATGCAATCCTGCCTTCAGCCAACCTGTAAACTACCACAGATTACAGGATTTTACCGTGTCATCGCTATATAATTGCCTCCAACAGCTTGATCATCAAAGCACCGCTTTGGGACGCATAATGTCTCCGACCAATACCCCCACCTTGTCAGATGCATCCCGAAGCGGATCTTGAGATAGATGGGCATATGTAGACGTGGCCGACATGGACCGATGGCCCAGCAATCCGCCAATAACAGGAAGCGATGCTCCAGTTGTTACGCCGAAGCTTGCAAAAGAATGGCGCAGGTCATGTATACGAACATCGTCCAAGCCAGCTCTTTTCCGAATCCTGCGCCATGGCTTTTGCAAATTGACCAGGGGTGCATTTTTTCTGAGCCCTGTGATCACATAGGGGTTTTCTGGGTCACGGGGTATCTCCTTTAGAATATCGAGCGCAATCGCATTGAGAGGAAGTGCCTTTATGCCGCTAACATCTGTTTTGTGTTCGCGCAGGATAAGCAAACGTCGATCCCAATCGATATCACTCCAGCACATGTTTATGATTTCACCGGATCGTGCGCCGGTTACGATTAACAGGCGGATCGCCCCTGCAACATGCGGTGAGATAAGACGTTCATTCTCGCTGTCATCAATTGCTTTCGCCAGCCTGGCAAGCTCTTCCCGGGAGAGGAACCGCTGGCGCTTCTTTTCTCTGAATGGGCGGATGGATACTGCTGGATTGCCACCCTTTTCCAACAAGCCCCACAACTCGGCATGTCCCAGCATGGCCTTTAGAAGTCCAAGGACCCGGTTTGCGTTGTAGGGCGTACCTATTAAGGATTGGTGTAGATGACCAATATCAGCACTGGTCAGTTCGGAAAGTAGAAACCGTCCCATTTTTGGCAATATGAACTTATTCAGCAGCCAGTTGTGCGCTTCGATGGTTGACGGCTTGCAGCGTCCCTCACAGTGCTCTTGCATGTACCGGGCTGCCAGATCTGCGACTGAGTTCTCGTTTCGCTTGCGCAGGCGATCTGCTCGAGGGTCTCTACCCCGGCTCGATGCGCTGAGAAGGGTTCGGGCTTCGGTCCTGGCTTCCTCCAGTGTCATTATGCCAAAGCGGCCAATCGTATGGCGGCGTGATTTGTTGTATTCATTGCGGTACTGGATCATGAAACTCACCGTGCCCGACGGTTTAACCCGAATGCCAAAGCCTGGCATCGTGGTGTCCCATGCAACGATCTCCTGACCTTGTATGCGGGCCGCTTCACGTGTCTTATCGATCGTGGCCTTGGCGAGCTTTGACATTACTCCCTCCATTGGGTAAGCAATAGGTAAGCAAGATATCTGTATCTTGAGCCATCATGGTGTGACATGGTCAATCATCGAGTCAATAAAAAAGATAATGATATCAATAAGAAAGTATCTCTATCCATCTCCCTGCATCCTGAGAGAACAAGCGGACTTCAAACTCATAACCTGAAGGTCGTAGGTTCAAATCCTACCCCCGCAACCAAATAAATCAATACTTTAGCCCCGCTCTCACCAGCGGGGCTTCTGCTTTAGGAAGCATATAGGAAGCAGGGGTGGAGGCGCATTAGGGAGCACAAGTTCTGCGTTTGCTACCATATTGGACGTATTCCGTGGCAATCGGGAAGATTTGTTGCTAGCCAAAAGCCGAAGTTTCTTAACTTTCTGTTCATTGCTAACGGATTGCTCCAAAGAACTTTGGGGCTGCCTATTTTGCTAAACTCTTCCCAGAGGTCATCCAACAGCGTTCTTATGGTTAGTAAGGCATTGGTGGTGATCTCCCAGCACCTCGATCACTCTGCAGTCTTCAATGCGGCCACCGCTGCACTGTTTGATCATGCGTTCAAGCTCTGTTTTCAAGGATTCCAGTTGCGTAATTCTTCGCTCGACCTGTGCCAGTTGGTCCCGGGCGATAATGTCAGCGGCTGCACACGACTGGTTTGGATCATCGGACAAGCTGAGCAACTCGCGTATAGCGGCGAGTGAGAACCCCAGTTCGCGGGCATGCTTCACAAAATATAGTCGGTCGACATGACATGGTTCATAAATGCGCTGATTGCCCACTGATCGGTCTGGGGCTGGAATCAGGTCAATCTGCTCGTAATACCTAATTGTCTGCACCGTGCAGCCGGTGGCTTTCGCTACCCGTCCGATCGTCAATAAAACGGCCATGTAATTTTCCTCTTGAACCTACAATAACTATAGCAATTAGAATGAGGGTTCGATCAGGTTACTACAAGAGGATTGAGACCAATATGAGTGGGTGTTGTGGAACAGAGGCGAAGTTCGATGGGGCGTCTAAGGATTTCCGACAGGCTTTGTGGTGGGTGATTGCCATCAACGCCACGATGTTCTTCATCGAGATGGCAGCCGGAGCCTTTGCCGGGTCACAAGCGTTACAAGCCGATGCGTTAGATTTTCTGGGAGATACTCTGACCTACGGGATGTCTCTCTTTGTGATCGGCATGTCACTCCGGGTACGCGCTACCGCTGCTCTTATCAAAGGGATCAGCCTTGCTGCTATGGGCGTATGGGTATTTGGATCGACCGCGTATCAAGTTTTGATCCTTGGTGTGCCAAGTGCCCCGATTATGGGAACGATTGGAATTCTGGCGCTCACTGCAAATGTGGTCAGTGTTCTTATCTTGCTTCGGTTCAAGGACGGGGATGCGAATGTTCGCTCGGTTTGGCTATGCAGTCGAAACGACGCAATCGGCAATGTCGCAGTTATTGGAGCGGCCGGTACCGTATTCCTCACCCAGTCCGCGTGGCCGGATTTGATCGTGGCAGCCCTGATGGCGGGGCTATTCCTATGGTCTGCATTTCAAATCGTCTTACAGGCACTGAGGGAGCGGCGGCATCATGCTGCGACCGCTCCAGCAGAGTGAAGGGCACGAGCAGGTGACCAGCAGATCCTTACAGAACTCCGCGCTCTCGTTGGCCTGGATCATTGCTCTCGTATCGACTTTGGGGGCGCTTTTTATCGGTGAAGTTATGGGGCAGACGCCTTGTGTTCTCTGTTGGTATCAGCGTATCGCCATGTTTCCTCTGGCCCTGATCCTGGGTATCGCCGCTTATTTGGAGGATACAACCATTTACCGTTACGTGTTGCCGATTTCAATCGTGGGCGGACTGATCGCTTTTTGGCACAGCTTGCTCTTTATCGGGATTGTCCCGGAAATAATTCAACCTTGTGAGCTAAGTGGGCCGTCATGCGCCGGTGCAAAACAGACGGTTTTCGGCATTGTGCCGTTGCCGTTTTTGTCCTTTGCGGCGTTCGTCGCTATCACTTTTCTCCTTCTGCACCCTTATCTGAAGAGGTTGTCATGAATCGTCGGACTATTCTCGTTTCAACCGGTATCGCGGCTGTCGGTATTTTTGGCCTTGGAGCGTATATGTACGTTCCAACGGTGGACAAAAACGCTGTTAGAAATGCAGCGGATGAGACTTTCCTTGTGCGTTCGCATGCACCCGTCCTTGGGCCAGTGGACGCTCCGGTAACGATTGTAGAGTTCTTCGATCCAGCATGCGAGGCGTGCCGTGCCTTTCATCCCTACGTTAAAGACATCATGTCAAATTTCGAAGGCAAGGTCCGAGTTGTCCTGCGATACGCCAATTTTCATCCGCAATCTGAAGGCGCTATTCGGATTCTGGAAGCTGCACGCATGCAAGGAAAGTTTGAAGTGGTGCTAGAACGGTTACTCGAGACTCAACCCCTTTGGGCCCCGCACGGACGCGCAGCAGATAGCGTTTGGTCCGTCATTGCCGGTACAGGGTTGGATATAACCCGCGCCAAGAAAGATGCCTTGTTACCAGAAGTTACAAGGGTGCTTGATCAAGATGCTTCGGATGTGAAAGCAGCTGGCGTAAAAGGTACGCCTACCTTCTTTGTGAACGGAAAGTCGCTGCAAGAATTTGGTCCCCAGCAACTCTATGAACTCGTGCGGTCTGAGGTTGAAGACAATTGAAGAAAATCCGATACATTCTCTGGGGGACCGTTGCGATCATGTTGGCCGTGTATATCGGCCTCTTTGTTTGGCGCGGCACAGGAAACCCAGTTTTTGAGGCATCGTCACAATCCGAATCGAATGCCTTCTCGCCAAGTTTTATGCTTGTTGATCACCAAGGGAATACAGTCACCGAGAAGACCTACAGGGGGCAGTGGCTCTTAGTCTTCTTCGGATTTACGAACTGCCCTGATATCTGCCCGACGACGCTTTCGGACCTTGCGGTGGTCATAGATCAGATTGGTGGGAAGGCAGCTAGCGTGACACCACTTTTTATCTCAGTTGATCCTGAGCGTGACCGCGTTGAAAGTATGGCGGAGTACGTGTCGGCATTCCATCCTACTATCGTTGGGCTGACCGGCGCCGAGAAACAGATTGCCAGCGCCGTCGAAACCTTTAAGGCCTATTATGAAAAGCAACAGCCGGATAGAGATCAAAGCAACTATGCCGTAGCTCACACGTCTGCGGTCTATCTCATCTCACCCGACGGTACCTTCGTACGAACCTTCGGGTACGGCACCGCGACGGAGGTTTTTGTCACGGAACTAAATAAAAGATTGTAAGGATTATTGCTGATGTTCAGAATAAAACAGACCGCTCTTTTCGTGTTTATAGCAGTTATCGCGGTTCTATTGACGTCTGCAGCCGACGTTTATGCGTCCGATCTTGTTGTAGAGAAACCATGGGCTCGCGCGTCAATTGGCGTATCAAGACCAACTGCTGTTTATCTCACAATTCGAAACGGTGGAGCCGTTACCGACGTTCTTACAATGGTCACTACACCTGCCGCTGGTATGGCTGAGGTCCATAAATCAGAGGTTAAAGACGGTCTTGCGAGAATGAGTCCTGCGGGTAATGTCGAAGTTTCTGCTGGAACAACGGCCATCCTGGAGCCAGGGGGATTGCACATCATGCTCATGGAATTGAAAAATCCGTTGAAAAAGGGGGAAACCATATCAATGACCCTGCACTTTGAGAATGCAGGGCCAGTTGATGTTGCGGTTCCCGTCTATGGGATAGCCGCCTCAGGCCCAAAGTTTTCAGATTGACAAAACTCAGACTTACCCAATCCGCCACCCGACGTTGGTTTTTCAAATGGATAGAGATTGATAATGCGACATCATGTACGAAACGCCATGGCGGCCTTTCTATTCGCCGTCCTTTTGACTGGCGTTGATATCGGCACGAAGTGGTACGTGCTAACAGTCATCATGGACCCTCCTAAACGTATTCCCATCCTCCCATTCTTCGACTTTGTGCTTGTCTATAATCGCGGCGTTAGTTTTGGGTTGCTTGGCGGTCTCGGGGTATGGGGGCCATTGATACTGTCAGGGCTTGCTATTGTGATCATTGGGGTTTTTGGGTTTTGGTTTTGGCGTACGCGACATCGGGGCAAGATGTACATATTCGCCGCAGTTATCGGAGGCACGCTGGGTAACGTTGTTGATCGAATGCATGACGGAGCGGTCACGGATTTTATCGCTCTATATGTTGGTTCGTATCATTGGCCGGTTTTTAACGTCGCGGATATTTTCATCACGGTAGGTGTAGTGTGCTTACTTGCGTTCACCATGAAAACGCAATCCAGTAAATCTAACCAGGAAGAAGATCAATCACCGAAATCAAAGCCGCGCGGAAGTCAGCTGGATACTGGTCAATGAACGGCGCAGTTCGTCAATTGATTGTGTATATTGCAGGCGGCCTCGGCTTAGTCGCGATAACACTGTTCATTGGTTGGTGGCAGGTCGATGGTCCAGGGCGAGCTATCGACCCCTATTCAGTTGCATCACAATCTCTCCCACTTCCATTTTATGAAATGAACTTCCAACTAACGGATCATTCAGGTCGGACACACCCGAAGGACTGGATCGGACGCCCCACTCTTGTATTCTTTGGGTTCACATATTGTCCTGATGTCTGCCCAACAACCCTATCCAACATATCGGGATGGCTGGAAGAACTTGGCGATAAAACGTCTCCCATCCAGGCAGTTTTCATTACGGTTGACCCTGAACGGGATACTGTTCAGGTGATGGCGGATTATGTCAGCAATTTCCATACAGCGATCACCGGTTATTCGGGCTCGGCTGGTCAAACGCTCAAAGCCGCCGAATCATTCAGAGTCACGTATGAGCGCGTAACGGTGGATGAAAGCTACACAATGAACCATTCCGCCAGCGTGTTCGTATACAATGCTAATGGAGAGTTCGTTACCACAATCGATCAGCATGAACCTCCAGGAGTGGCCGTCCAAAAGATACGCCGGGTGTTGTAGCTTCAAGCCGCCACAGCGTTACCTGTGAAGAAATAAGGTGCAATGGAAACATTTCTCGCCTTGTTGGAAGAGTATGGCTTGCTGGTTTACGCCTTGCCTATCCGCTTACTGCAGTTTGAAGAGTGGAGCACTCCCCCTATTCGCGGGTTTCGCGGCCTACAAGGGCGCATTGGACCCAAGTATCGTTCTGATCTTGAGCTTTGCGGGTGGGTATCTGGGCGATGAGCTGCGGTTTGCATTGGCGCGGCGCTATGGTGAGCACATTTTCGCAAGATGGACCTGGACCCAGGAAGCCATAAAAAGAGCGCGTATCCTTATGGCCCGATACGGCATCTTGTACTTGTTTATATATCGCTACCCTAAGGGAATGCGCACGATAGGTGCAATACCTGTTGGTTTGGGAGAAATTCCGTGGCGAACCTTTACTATATTAAACGCAGCGTCCGCAGCTCTTTGGGCTGGCATACTGGTTGGAACTGGCTACTTCTTCGGAAACATTGTTGCTTCCGCCGCTGACAGAAATTGGGGGGTCGTTAGTGTCGCCCTTTTGTTTGTTTTTTTGTGTTAACTTACGTGGCGTGGCGTCAGGTTTGCCGGTCGTTGGATGACGTGTCACAGTTAAGATGACCGCGTCAGTGCCGTTGAGACCGTCACGAACTCCCCTTGGTTATGGCTGATTCCGAGACGTTAGTGGACCATCCCCGGTCATTCCTTTATGAGGTCGCGAAGTCGAGTCCGATTAAGGGTTCTAGTCGCGTTCGAGTTTCAGTGGCTTTGTCCCTAAGTTCTTTAAACCCGAGTTCTTCTCGGTATCTCCTGGCAAGACGGTAGGCCTTCCAAGGAAACTGTACATCAATATGGTCGAGGTTATCAACATTCAACGCAATCACATTCAGTAGACACCCCACGCCTTACATATTACTACTCCTGATTGCGCCATGTCATTGAAGAAGGGGGTGTTACAAGGACCCCCCTCTTGGGTTTCCGAATGTTCAAAACCAGAAAAGAAAGAGCGCACGCTAGCGCGTGCTTGTTCCGACGCTGCGCGCCGGGGCCGCTTTGGGTTTTAGGGACGGGTAGACAGAAAGGGAGGGGCAGGCTCAGAGCCTGCCCCTCTTTTGTGGCGGGTGCGGAGCCAGACTGAGAGAGCTTACGCTCTGTGTCTGTCTGGACCGCATCCGTCCCCAAAATCCCTGACGGCGCGGCCAGCCCCGCCAGGGCAAAACTTGTGGAAAGGCTCAACCCCATCGCCTTACGCCACTTCCGACGTATGGCTGACCATCTTGGAATCCGCCCATTCGATCAGTTGGCGGCGGCGATAGCGGATAGACCGGCCAGAGACCTTTACGAAACGGGGACCGCCGCCTCGTACTCGCCAATTCTGCAAAGCCCGGATTGTGTATCCGAGAAATTCGGCGGCTTCTTGTTCATTGATAAGCCTGTCCAAATAGGACGAGTCTTTGATATTCAAATTGTCGTTTAACATTTTGGTACCTTCCTAGTGATTGGCATGCGCCCGAATGCGCTTACCTCTTGACCGGAAGATGTCCTCTTTCAAAAAGTCTTAATAGTCCCTACGATTTCTTAATAATCAGTTGGGTAAATCCTTCTGATTTATTTTTGTTAAATATCAGCGTGTTACTATTGAAAAAAAGTTACGTAAGACAAATCATGTGGGTCTAATCAGATGGTTTTTTACCTTTCGGTCGCCCTCCTTTTGTGTGGGTCCCAGGCGCAGAGGTTTTCCAAGCAGTCTTGAATAGTTCACCTGATAGCCTTGGAAACTGCGTTTGTGCCAGTTTCCGAATGCCATCTTTTCGGAGGTTCGGATTCTCGGAAATAGATTTTTGTATAAAGGCCCCGACTTGCTCTAGCAGACTTGGATCGGGTATTGGCCTGCTAGAAGGAATCAGAACTTCTACATCCTGTAGCCAATTCTCGAATTGCGTCTTTTCAATCGATACTGGGCCACGCCTACGGCCATAGCGTTGAGGTGCCCTAACCATCGAGAGGCCTATATTTAAATGGAAGCCTGGTTCTTTAGACCAAGCTCCTAGTTCCATAATTGTGTAAAGACCACAAAAAAGATTTAGGTCTTTCTTTATGGCAGCATCCCATAAAGTATTGTGAACTCGTTCGCGGCGATCAAATCTCGCTTGGTCAGTTTCTAGCGTATCAAAGTTGTTTGGCAGCTTGCGGAGTTCTTCATACAGCGTGTCTTTTTTTACCTGAAGTGCCGCCGCTTGATGGCTAAACTTATCCTGTTCCGCTCGGTCGAGTGCCAAGCTAAACTTCACTCTCAATGGGGCAATCTCCAATTCAAGTTGCTCAATCTGATCTCTCAATCGTCTATGACGTTCTTTAAGCGAGTTGATTCCATTTGAAGGTCGTGCCCATGCTTCGTGACCGTCCCAGTCGTCTCCAAATATCTTAATGCCTAGGAGGTCGAATGCTTGGAGTAGCATATAGCGATTATGAAATTCGAGATACGTTATCATGAGTAGTTCGTGCCTAAGGGACGGTTTGCAGACTTAGCGTACCTTCTTCCTTAGGGTGAATAAACCGTTGAGCGTAAGATAGATAAATTGGACGAAACTCGTCTCTAACGCTATCGGCGTAGTGCGTCCCTTAGAGACTGTGAGTAGACCCTTCATAAGTATGGGCTATGGTCCAAGTTTTCTTAGCTAAGGAAACGAAGCCTTAGGCTTTTAAGCATGGTCCCTATGTACGTAGGGTTAGCTATTGCCCCCACCCATAAGCCTAGCCAATTCCCCCGATATCCGATCCGCTGATACCTGTACAGGATCATCGGCAAGATGGGCATAGCGCGCTGTGGTCTGCACCTGGGAATGACCTAAAAGCTTTCCGATCATAGGAAGGCTCTCTCCCATCCCTACGGCACTGGATGCAAAGGAGTGCCTTAGGTCATGGATACGAAGGTCGTCTAATCCCGCTCTCCTACGTATGCGACGCCAAGGCCGCTGCATGTCGGTTAGATGCGTGCCTGGGAGCTTTCCCGTAACTACGTAGGGATTATCATCAAAGCGCTCGATTTTTCCTAGGGCTTCCAGCGCGGCTGGTCCCAGGTAAACACTCTTCGCCCCGGTCTTGGAATCGGGGAGCCTTAAACGGTTCCCCTGTACATAGGACCATTGTAAAGTCTGTATCTCGCTAAGGCGGCATCCCGTAAGGATGAGAAGCCGGATACAGTGGATCGGGGGCAGGGGCTCCTCACCCGATGCCTCTAGTTCATTTAGCGTCTGTCCCAACCGTATGAGTTCCTCAGTAGAGAGATAGCGCTCCCGCTTCTTCTCCTCATACTTCTTCACATGGCGGCATGGATTCGACCCGTCTGGACGAAGGCCCCACACTTCGGCCTGGTTAAACATGACGGACAAGACGCCAAGAGTTCTATTCGCCTGATACGATATCTCCCTATGGGCATGGTGAAGGTCTGCAATGTCCGAGCGTTCAATCTCTGCCACCTTCATCTTGCCCAGACGCGGCTTGATGAAGAGATCGATATTCCGTCGATACTCTTTCGCCGTGGATGCCTTACAGTGAGACGGGACATACTCATCCATAAACCGTTCGCACAGTTCCTCGACTGTAGGGGCCACACGCTTGCGCTTGGCATCGCCTGAGGGGTTCGCCCCCCGGGCAACCGATGCCAATAGCTCACGGGCTTCCTTACGGGCATCTTCTGCGGTAACGACGCCATGCTTGCCCAATCCCTTGCGCCGGGTGCGCCCACCACTGTCTCTGTACTGTATCAGATAGACCTTGCGACCCGTTGGCCAGACACGAAGGCCAAATCCCGGCATATCCTCATCCCAGACAAAATACTCCTTCTCACCTGGCGAAAGGGTATCAACGGTGCGTTTGCTAAGACGGGTCATAGTGCTTCCTTTATCAAAACAGGAAGCATATAGGAAGCAAGTGAGAGCGAAATGCAAGACCGTTGAGAGTCAGTGAGCGAATATAAAACAGAAAATATACTATATTTAACAATGATATATGACTATATAGAGAATATCAGCGTATCCCAGAGGACCCCTAAAAAACTAACTCATAACCTGAAGGTCGTAGGTTCAAATCCTACCCCCGCAACCAATCATTCCAACGGCTTAGCGCTAACCACGCTAGGCCGTTACTGCGTTCGGGTAAGCAATAGGTAAGCAAGTGGGAAGCGGCCGAGAGGGAAATAGTTGTTATGAGGGGTCGTCTCCTTTGCGTCGACGGACCTACTCATCGGCCAGAAGAACTTGCCCGCCTCCTGCCACTTGATATCCTTGCGCAAGGAGTGGGCGACCGAACTCCTGAAGAAGTTCTCCGTGCATTCTGAGATCCTGGACGCAAAACGCCTAAAGGACATCACGGTAAGTGGCCGACCTAAGCAACCGTAAAGCGCTATCACTACGACAGCCACAATCAACTCCAAACCCATCTCGGTGACTTCATCGCAGCATACAACTATGCCCGCCGTGTGAAGACGCTTAGCGGCCTCGCACCTTACGAATGCATCTGCAAAATCTGGACAATAGAGCTCGAAAGGTTCAATCTTAATCCAACCCATCACATAATGGGACTAAACACCTAGTGCCATCCCGTGAATAAGAGAACTTATTGAAGTTTCGAGCGTACGCAAAAATCGGACTTTATCCGGCATCCGCTCAGTGAGATTGGCAGACTATGCATATTGAAGAACAATTACTAACGGCATCAATCTGAAATACGATCAGCGAAGCTGAGCGTATGCTGATGAAATACCAAACATTAAGTGAAAACAACACGTTAAATAATATTGACGTGGGTGACCATGCACAAGAACTCAATGAGGTTCAATTACATCTCGTCTTTTTAATTGAGAAAGTGTTCCGCGATACTGCGATCCTTGCGGAGCGACTAGGCCTCCCAGCCTATCGCAAGGACGTCGTGCGCAAAATGCGCTCCTTCGCGAACCTTGAGGACATTGAAATCTCACATTGGGATTCAGCGTTCCACAGCCCGGCGCTCGCCGCTGCAAGAGCATTGTACTCTTCGCTGGCAGTAATGACAGAAGGACGGGAGGTAACCGGCCTTGGCGTGTTTGAGACCATCCTTAAGAATACTCATAAGATTATAAAATATGCAAACCTCGAACCTACTACTGAAGCAGAGGTTCGCAAGGCAGTGCTGAAAGTCTTAGCGTTCTCGTTCGTTGATGTCGTGCGCGAAATACCCCTCGACAAGACGATCAAAACGTACCGTCCCGATATCGGTGTACGTTCACTTATGGCAGCAAAGTTTATCGACAGCGAAAAGGAGGCAAAAACGGCGCTGGACGGTATTTATGCTGACATGCATGGCTATACTGGTCACCTTGAATGGCGTAGTTTTTACGCCGTGCTATATATGACGTCAGAGTTTTACTCTCAAGCTGATGTCGAAAGAAATTTTGTAGTAGTGAAGGCCGATCTAAGTTGGCAACCAATTGTAGTGGTGGGGCAAGGCGGCCGTCTGGCAAGAAAATAGTTGCGCTAAAATCAAAAGCATTATGACCACTCGTCGACGACAATAACTCGTCGGTGATTCATTTTCTGAATTAATACTCCTTAAAGGTGCCATAAATTAACATGGATAAAAAAACTTGAGATTGTATATATCAGCTAAGGACAAAGAATGCCGTAACAAAGGTGTGGACTCAATTGATTCAGCATCTGATTGCGACGATGTATGTCATGTTGTGGAAATGGATCGCATGTCCTTCATCTTGCAGAAAAACCTTTCGACGATGTTACGCATTGCGTAGAGGTTCCGGTCATGCTGGGCCGGTTTGTGGGCGTTCAACTCGGATGAGATGACGGCAATAAGGTCGCCCGGACTTTTGGAGTCCATCGTTCGACAGTATCCCATCTTACGGCACCTACGCGACATAACAAAGATTGACAATCTTTGCTTCGGCCAGAATCGAATCTCCACTACTTTCTGCCGCGAAGGCGGACGTAGTCGGGTCTGGCAACCGGGTTCCTGCGAGGCATGGCGACACCTTTGATAGTGACCGGCACCCGTCGCATGGCGACCGTCTGACTGCCCACCTTCACGACGCAGTCCATGTAGTGGGTGCCGCGATAGGCCGAACGTTCATTGGCCGTGAGGCCAAGCCCGGCAAAATGACCAAGATCGTTCGTATTCTCGGCCTCGCCGCCTTCATTGCGCACCATCCATGCGACGGAGCTGTTCGCCGGAAGCTGTCCCGGATTCACGACCTCGAAATAGATATCGCAGTCCTTCGGTATCGGCCCAATCCGGTTCATGCCAGTGAACCGCCCGCCCTGCGGGTTGTTGCGAGAAATCGCCGTGATCCTGATCTCGGGCATCACCGATCTTACCGGCAGCCACTTTGCCATTTCGACCATCGCCTGCTGCCCCTCGGGCATCGGGAATAAATGCTCGAACGCCTCCTGCCAGATGTCGGCTGCTGCGAATTCGGTTTCCGCCTCGCAGGCGCGGCTGGCAACGTCTTGCAGATTAGATAGCGCACGAATGAAGTCTTGCATCTGCTGCGAGGACATCCGGACCAGATTCTCATCAGGATCTACGGGATTAGGTACTTGCCAATCGTCCTCAAGGCGCTCGGTGATGTGCTCGACCAGGTCGCGCAGAGCCTCATCATCGGCCGGAAGGCTGCCCAAGTCACGGGCCGCCTCGGCAATCAGGACGGTCAGAAGGATCGATGACGGCCGATCGGGCTCAGCGAATTTGAGGGCCGCCCACGCCTTCAGGTATCTGATCTGGCGCCGTACTTTGGCGCGCTCAATGTCATCAAACGAGTCACGGAACCAGATATAGATGGCCTTTGGATCGCTGTCTTCCCAGCCGTCGCGGGTCGCGAGCGACCGCTCGTCCAGGTCGGGTTCCAGATGATACGCAGGCACGTCGATATGGAAGTTGCCCTTGAACCGGATGCGCTCGCATCGGGGCTTGGGCGGGGCGACCGACAAAACGTCGTCAGGGTTGTTAGCCGCATAGGCAAGCAGACTGTCCCTGACGAAACCCTTCAGGGTTTGAGGGTCATAGTCTCCGTCGTCGCGCGAACCCTTCCACACATAATAGATGCCGAGGTCGATATCGAACTCCTCGCCAAAGCGGACAGGGCGCGTTTGCGTCCCGAATTTATATGACCCCTGAAGCCATGTCCGGATCGAATAACCGCTCCTTTCCCGCAAGTCGGCGGAGAGGTGTTCGGCGAGGGCGTTCCAGCGCGCTTGCTGCTCCTCGAACTGGTCGCTTGAGGGGGTAATGCGCCGATGCAGCGTCTGCTTCTCGGTATCGTTCGAACTGCAAAAAAGCGATGACGCCGATCCCATGATCCTATCCTTTCAAAGTGTCTAGGTTAAAAAAGACAGGCTGCGGGGCCTGCTCTGCCAATATTTCTTTGAGGAGCGGCGCATTGATCGAAGTCTGGACGGTGGCCTGTGCCAGTCCCTTGATGGTCTTCTGGGCATCATCTGTCGCCACATCGAGCGCGAGATGGCGCTCCTGTTCTTTCGACTGAACCGCGTCAAGCCGGAGATAACGCTCGCCGAGGCGGTGCTTCATCATAAAGTCGACGGAGTGCTGCTGCGCAGCGATGATGACGCTGACAAGGCGCTGCTCGCGCATCCACCCGAAGGCGCCAAGGTCACGGCCGTGCGCATGGGCAAACGAGAACTGCGCTGTCGTCGTTCCGATGCTCAGCAGCCTGATCTGGCTGGCCGGTTTCTTGAAGAAATGCTCGGCCTCATGCACGGCGAGCAGATCGGGAGAGTTTGCATATAGCCCGCCGTCGGTGAACATCGCGTCATCGACTTCGGCGATCGGGAAATAGGTGGGGGCGGAGGAGGTCGCCATGGCTACATCGACGGCCTTCAGATGAAGATCCCTGCGAAAGTCCGGGTGATGCGGAGTCTTGAACATCTGGGGCCCGCCCTTGGTCAGGTTGACGGCCGGGACGATGACCGGGTGTTTCAGATGGCCGATGAGTGTATCGGCTCCGACGATGCGGACGATGGTGTTCCTCAGGGCGTCGGGCCGGTATTTCGGCTTCGACCAGTAGCGGCGCAGATCGATGAGAGAACCGGCCATACCTTGCGGTGCCGGCCGGTCAGAAAAGATCGCAGTGCCGTCGTCTTCGAACGCCTTCTTGATGGCCTGGGCCGGTACTTCATTCGCCAGACCGAGGGCGATAATGCCGCCGACCGATGTGCCGGCGATCAGATCGAAATGCCTGGCGAGCGGGCCGCCATAAATCTCTTCGAGGGCGGCCAATACGGATGCGGTGTAGAGGCCGAGATAACCGCCGCCGCTCAAGGAGAGGATCGTGAAGCGATCAGTCTTTGCGCTCATATCTGTTCTCCCTGTCCGGCGGCCGCTTCCTAGTGCTTGTTGTCCTTCGGCGGGTGCGGATCATTCCCCGGAGCAACCGTGTCGGAATCCCGCCATCTGCCGTCCTGACCCTGAATACGAACTTCGCCGCCGCCCAGCTTGCTGACCGTTTGCTTGGCGGCTGCCTCGGCTTCCTTCTGAGTTCCGTGGAGACTGCTGGCGCGTTGCGCTCCACCGGCTTTCACTGCCCACCCTTCCGGATGTTTAACCACATATCTGTCATTCTTTGACATCGATCTCTCCAATTCAGTTGACCGCAATTCCTTGATGAGTTAAGAAACTATACGGGAAGCGTTTCGCTGTCAATATAGTTTCTATCCGTATTTGGAGTGATCATGCCGTTAGAGGGTCCAGGACTAAGGTGGGGAGTGGAGCAGAGGCTTGAATTCATTGAATTCAGGTTGTTCTGGGAGGGGGGTGTGAACCGTTCGGACATCACCCGATTTTTTGGTGTTTCCGTCCCGCAGGCCTCTAAGGATTTGACCCAGTATCAGGAGTTGGCGCCCGATAACGTCCGCTATGACCGCAGTGAAAAGCGGTACTTCGCCGCCCGAGGCTTCGCTCCTGTATTCCTTAAACCGGACGCCGAAAGTTATCTGGCGCAACTCGACAAAGTGGCTACGGCCCTGGAAGCTGGTGCGCATGGCTGGCTGACCGACCCGCCCAGCGTAGACACCATGCCGGTACCGTATCGCCGGGTGGATGTGGAAACGCTTCGGGCAGTACTGGCGGCGATTCGCGACAAGGCGTCTCTCGAAATTTTTTATCAGTCCATGAATACGCAGCGCCCTGATCCCGTTTGGCGGCGGATAAGTCCTCATGCCTTTGGCAGTGACGGTTTCAGGTGGCATGTCCGCGCCTACTGTCACATCGAAGACAAGTTCAAAGATTTCCTGCTATCCCGTATCATGGATGCAAGAGACGCCGCTGAATCACATGTTGGTGCCAACGCAGATACCTTGTGGAGCACTTATTTTAATGTAGTTCTCGCGCCCAATCCAAAATTGGGTGAGAATCAAAGGCGAGTGATTGCGCAAGACTACGCGATGTCAGACGGCGAGATTTCGATCCCGGTGAGGCAGGCGCTTCTTTACTACTTCAGAAAACGATTGCGGCTTGATGTTGCGGAGGTTCTGGACGATCCGCACGAGACGCCTGTTGTGGTGACGAACCGGGCTGAGTTTGAACGCGCCCTGGCAAAAGCTATAAGTTGAGTAATATAAGAATAACACTAATATAGAGAGACAGGGGGCACTATGTTGACCGGCGAAATCCGAAACCAGATTGACAGTATTTGGAACGACTTTTGGGCGGGCGGGGTCGCCAATCCTCTTTCTGTCATGGAGCAGATGACCTATCTGCTGTTCATCAAGCGGCTGGACGACCTCCACACCCTGGAAGAGCGCAAGAGCCAGACCCTCAAGACGCCAATGGAACGCCGCATCTTTCCAGACGGCAAAGATGAGAAGGGGCGTCCCTATGAGGACTTGCGCTGGTCGCGCTTCAAGAATTTCGAACCCCGCGAAATGATGGAAGTGGTGGATGAGCACGTCTTCCCTTTCCTGCGGACGCTTGGTGCTGAAGGGTCGAGCTACGGCCACCATATGCGTGATGCTCGCCTAGGATTTTCCAATCCTGCCCTGCTGGCCAAGGTTGTCGAGAAGCTGGACAAGATCCCGATGGAAGACCGGGACACGAAGGGCGACGCCTATGAATACATGCTGAGCCGCATCGCTAGCGCCGGGCAGAACGGCCAGTTCCGCACGCCGCGCCACATCATCCAGCTGATGGTGGAGTTGACCGAGCCGCAGCCAACCGACGTGATCTGCGATCCTGCTTCAGGCACCTGCGGCTTCCTCGTGGCGGCAGGGGAGTATCTGCGCGATCATCACCCTCAGGCGCTTCGCGATCCGGCGTTGCGCAAGCATTTCCACGGCAACATGTTCCACGGGTTCGACTTCGACACGACCATGCTGCGCATCGGGTCGATGAACATGATCCTGCATGGCGTCGAAAGCCCGAACATTACCTATCGAGACAGCCTGGCCGAGGACCATGCCGAAGATGCCGGCACCTATTCCCTTGTGCTTGCCAACCCTCCCTTTGCGGGCAGCCTCGATAATGAATCGACGGCCAAGGACCTTCAGAAGATCGTCAAGACGAAGAAGACCGAACTTCTGTTCATCGCGCTGTTCCTGCGGCTTCTGAAGACCGGTGGCCGCGCGGCGGTGGTCGTGCCGGACGGGGTGCTGTTCGGCTCCTCCGGTGCACACAAGGATATCCGCCGCATGTTGGTCGAGGATCACAAGCTGGATGCGGTGATCAAGCTGCCATCTGGTGTGTTCCGACCCTATGCGGGTGTGTCCACGGCGATCCTGCTGTTCACGAAAACCGGTGTCGGCGGAACGGAGAATGTCTGGTTCTACGACATGACGGCTGACGGCCTCAGCCTGGATGATAAGCGCACCAACCTGCTGCCGCCCGAAAAGCTGGGGGCGGTGCCCGCCGAGCCGCTGACCGAAGATGAGCACGCGAAGAACAACCTGCCGGATATCATTGCCCGCTGGAAAGACCGTGAGGGCGAGGCCGACCGCCCGCGCACGGCGCAAAGCTTCTTGGTGCCGGTTGAGGATATCAAGGCGACAGGGTCATGGGACCTCTCTCTCAATCGCTACAAGGAGGTTGAGCACGAAGAGGTGGAGCATGCAGCGCCAGCGGACATCATTGCCGAGCTAAGGGCAATCGAGACTGAGATCGTCGATGGCCTAGACCGGCTTGAGGAGATGCTCGGATGAACAGTCAGGTGTCGGTTCAAATCGGCGAACATGTTTCAAAGGTCCAAACTTGGAGCCCAGCGCGTGAAGCGCCAGACCAATTATTTAACTATATCGACATTGGCAGCGTTTCTCAGACTACCAAAAGCATAATACCGAACGGATCAATTCTTGGTTCCGACGCTCCAAGTAGGGCACGGCAACTCATTCAAGCTGGTGATGTGCTCGTTTCGACAGTCCGTCCTAATCTGAATGCAGTTGCTTATGTTGGCGATGAAATGGATGGGGCTACGGCATCGACTGGCTTTTGCGTTCTCCGGCCGCAATCTGAGAAACTAGATGGCCGTTATCTCTACCACTGGGTCATGACATCCCAGTTTGTCGAGGAAATGGTTCGGCAAGCAACGGGACAAAGCTATCCTGCCGTGTCGGACAAAATAGTGAAGAGTTCGTTGATTCCATTGCCGCCTCTGGACAAGCAGAAGCGGATTGCGGGGATATTGGATCAGGCTGATGCGCTTCGCCGCCTCCGCGCCCAAGCCCTCGACAAGCTCAGCACACTCGGTCACGCAATCTTTCATGAGATGTTTGGGGACCCATATAGTAACCCAAAGGAGTTTGAAAGACGCAAGTTGGGAGAAATCATTAAGTTTATCGGTGGGTCTCAACCTCCTAAATCAACATTTCTGTATGAGCCGGGCGTCGATCGTGTTCGTTTTGTGCAGATTCGTGATTTTAGAACAGACGAATTCAGAACCTATGTACCTAAAGAACTTGCAAAGCGACCCTTTGTTAAGGATGACGTTCTTATTGGTAGATACGGCCCACCCGTTTTTCAGATCTTAAGAGGGTTAGCGGGAACTTATAATGTAGCACTGATGAAAGCCGAGCCAATGCAAGGCGTAACCAATGATTTTGTGTTTTATTTGCTACAAGAACCAAAACTACACAGTTATGTTGTCGCAAATTCAGAGCGAACGGCTGGGCAAAGTGGGGTGAATCTAAAATTACTAAATGAGTATCCGGCGTATTTGCCCCCCTCAGACTTGCTTAGGGATTTTTCGCAGTGCCTTAATGCACATTTTGAAACAAAAAGTGCCGCAACTGCGCATTTAGAGAACGCGAAGCAACTCTTTGCCTCCCTTCAGCAACGTGCATTTAGGGGGGAGCTATAAGTAACACCATGGATCGTTATCCGGAAAACTTTGAAGATTTTTTGGCGACTGCGGCTGAGATGCTGGAAGCGGATGGCTTGCTTGACGCTGCCGAGTTGTTGAAATCATCCGAGTATAAAGTAGATGCTACCGGGTATGATAATTGGAACGGCGGGACGACAACTTGGACGGTTTATCTGCAAATTGATCCAAGGGAATTCGCGCGTCTAGGAAACAAGAGCGATACGCTTGCAGGGCAGATACACAGTCGGCTGGGTCCAATGTTGGAGCAAGAAACCTCCGATTGGTATTCAGTTTCCATTGTACCAAGGGTCGAAGCAAAGCCGGAGTGGCGGAAACCCGCTGGAACCATTCCGAGAGAAGCTCGAACGAATATCTTTGACGGTCTGCGACTGGAAAATGTTGCGTGGCACGGAACTCTTGGAGATGTGGAATTCTTAGGGAGGCTTTATGATCTTGAAAGTCTGCCTTCTACAGACTCCCGATTTCGGGATGCCGCAGGCGATATCTGGCAGCATCGTGTAAACAATGACGATTGGCCGGACGACTGGGTTTACGACGATCCCCGATTTCGATTGATGAGTGCGCCGTCTGAAGACTTTCTTCGGTTCCTGTGTGAAATCCTTCATCCTGTCGTCAGGCCAGACCGGAACGAGTCACTTAAGATTCTGAAACACTTCAACGATCAGCTGCGGCCACATGGATGGCACTTGGTGGAGGAGGAGAAGATTGCAGGACGCTCTCGTTTTGTCGGGCAACCAATCCAAAATCATCATCACCGCTCTGTGTCGCGTGCGCGTTCTGTTGCCGATGCTCTTGATGCCGGCTGGATGCAAAAGGAAATTGAGCGCGTCGAAAATGCGATTGATTCAGATCCTGCCTTGGCACTCGGTACAGCAAAGGAATTGCTTGAAAGTTGCTGTAAGACGCTTCTCACCAAGCGAGGCGTCGCATATGGAAAATCCGATGATTTACCCAAGCTTACAAAAGCGCTTACCAAAGAGCTGAAGCTGGTTCCAGAGGGCATACCTGATGAGGCAAAAGGTGCCGAAAACATTCGGCTCATCCTGAGAAACCTATCTGCGCTGACACAGTACATGGCTGAACTGCGGGGGCTGTACGGTACAGGGCATGGACGGGATGGAAAGCATAAGGGGCTTGAGCCGCGTCATGCCCGCCTGGCTGTCGCATCCGCCGTCGCCTTTATTGATTTTGTAACAGAAACCTATCACCAACGGATTGAGGCCAATGGCGACGTCAAGACTGTTGTGAGAGGGCAGTCATGAGAGGCGAAGTCATTGGCGTATGGTCGGAAACATGGCGGGAAATCTGGTCGAAGCTGGCCAAGCACACTGATGCGCCAGAAGATTTGTTTTGTGAACTGTACCGCGAACTCGCCGCCGCCTTTGAAACGCCGCCCGATGTCACCGCTTTGGCGGATATCGTCGATGATCCGGCTCAGGCTCGCAAAGTGTTCCGGACCACCAAGGCCAGCAAGTTTCGGGGTGAGGTTGCCCTCCTTGGCTTCTTCGAGCGGGCGCATGGCGTGGTTGATGATCTGGGCGGAGACCCGCTTGCCAATCGCTATTTTGGACTGGTCGAGGATTTCCTCGAAAAATTCAGCCTTCGCTACGACCTCCGCCGCCCTTGCGGACTAACACCCACCTTACCCGGTGTGTTTGCTCGCCTCATTCGGGATTTGAAGGAAGCAACATCGCGGGATGCCGATCTTCATCCGCTGATGGTGGAGTTCGAGGATGCCATCCGCGACCTTCGGGCAGATCAATCGGCAGGAAGAATCAAGACCTGCATCCAGAAGCAGGTGAACCTCCTTGAAGCCATTGGCCAACGCTGCCCCGGCGTAACCACCAATACCCTTGGTCAGATATGCGAGCAGGTCGGGACGTGGCCGCACAACAAGGTCAAGGACGCGATGAAAGAGATGTACCGTTTCGCGTCCGACTATCCAGGCATCCGGCATGGCGGGACGCCTGCGAACAGCCTGCGCAATATCGAAATGCGCGACCTTGTTGCGGTCAGCATACTGCTGGCGGGGTTTGCGCCATACCTGACCAACCTCATCAATTCAGACACAATTTACAGCGGCTCGTAAGGGGGGCGGTATATGGATGCCAGACACATCAATCTTCTGAAATTTGTTCGTGACGCCTCGCAGTTCGTCATTCCGATCTATCAGCGGAAATACTCCTGGGAGCGTATTCAGTGCGAACAGCTTTGGAATGATGTGTTGCGAGCTGGAAAAGTGGATATCGCTGGTGGCCACTTTATTGGCTCGATTGTCTATGTCGCCGATACGGATGCACATAGTGCCCCTTTGCTGGTCATTGACGGCCAACAACGACTGACAACACTGACGCTGCTGATTGCTGCGCTGTCTCGCGCCTTGGGCGATCAGGAGCCGATGGATGGCTTTTCGAAGAAAAAACTGGAGAGCTACTACCTTATCAATCCTCTCGAAACCGGCGACACGTTCAGAAAACTGGTCTTGTCCGAAACGGATAGCGACACGCTTTTCGCCGTGATCGATAACAGGGAGTTGCCGGATAATCACTCCCGCCGAATTGAAGACAACTTCCTGTATTTCCAAGAACGCATTGCAAGTCAGGCGGGCGACCTACAAACGGTATGTCGCGGACTGGCAAAGCTGCTTGTTGTCTATGTCGCCCTATCGCGAAAGGAGGATAACCCGCAGCTTATCTTCGAAAGCATGAACTCAACCGGCCGAGAGCTCAGCCAGGCCGACCTCATCCGCAACTTCGTTCTGATGGGTTTGGAGACTGACCTTCAAACGCGGCTCTATAGCCAGTACTGGCGCCCGATGGAGCAAGCGTTTGGGCAGGAGTCTTACGACAGCCATTTTGACAGCTTCATGCGGCATTACCTGATCGTGAAAACAGGCGATATCCCGAGGCTTGATGATGTCTATGCGGCCTTCAAGACGTATGCCCGATCTGACAGCGTTGCCGAATTGGGCATCGAGGCGCTGGTAAAGGATATCCGCCGCTATTCACAGTTTTACTGCTCTATGGCCTTGGGCAAGGAAGCTGACGCTGATCTCAAAGCGGCCTTCCACGATTTGAGAGAACTGCGTGTCGATGTTGCCTATCCGCTATTGCTGGAGCTGTATGCGGACTTCGATAGCGGCGTGCTGGATCGTGATGACTTTCTGGCCGCGGTTCGTTTAATTGAATCATACGTCTTCCGGCGTGCGGTGTGTTCGATACCCACAAACTCCATGAACAAGACTTTCGCAACGTTTGGGCGGGCCTTGAAGAAGGATCGCTATCTGGAAAGCATCATGGCGCATTTCCTGCTGATGCCGTCCTATCGCCGCTTCCCATCGGATGAAGAGTTTCGCGAGCAAATCAAGGTTCGGGATCTCTACAACTTCCGCAGTCGCAGCTATTGGCTGCGCCGGTTCGAAAACTTTGGTCGCAAGGAACGGGTGCCGGTCGATGAATACACCATTGAGCACATCATGCCACAGAATGAAGACCTCACTGCTGAATGGCAGCAAGCCCTTGGCGATGATTGGCAGCGTGTGCATGAGAAATATCTGCACACACTCGGTAACCTGACACTGACCGGCTACAACTCCGAATACAGCGACCGGCCATTCAAGGAAAAAAGAGACATGGAAGGCGGGTTCCGGCAGAGCCCGCTCAAGGTCAATGCCGGGTTGGGTGAACTGGAAGAATGGACGGAAACAACCATTGTTGACCGGGCGAACACCCTGGCTGCGAGGGCCAGCGATGTTTGGCGGTTCCCCAATATCGCGGTGGACGTATTGGATGCCTATCGTCCTGAAGAAGCCGCAGCAACGTCCTATTCAGTGGAAGATCACGCCCATCTTTCGGGGTCTCCAACCAAGGAACTCTTCGAAGCCTTCCGAAAGGAGGTTTTGAAGCTTGATCCCTGTGTGAGTGAAGAGTTTCTGAAGCTCTACATTGCTTACAAAGCCGAGACCAATTTCGTTGATGTGATTCCACAAGCCAAAGGGCTTCGTCTGTCCCTCAACATGAAATTCGTAGATATCAATGATCCCAAAGGGCTTTGCCGGGATATTACGGGCCTTGGCCGCTGGGGTAATGGAGATGTTGATCTGAAATTAAGTCGGCTTGATGAACTCCCCTATGTCATCGGCTTGGTCCGTCAGTCTTTGGAGCGGCAACTCGGAAATGAGGGCGACCTATGAGCCAGTTTTCATTTCTCCAGACCGAGTTTGCAGATATTCACAACCATGCAGCCAAGGCTGAAAAGCTGGCACTCTCAGACCCTCGTGGGGCGTGTTTCTATGCCCGCTTGGCGCTGGAGGTGGCGGTCAAGTGGATGTACGGGCATGATCGCCAATTGCGGTCACCCTATGAGACGACGCTTTCCGCCCTCATTCACGAACCGACATTCCGCAACCTCGCCGGTGATGCCATCGTCACTAAGGCTCGCCTGATCAAAGACCTTGGGAATAAAGCGGTACACGAAACGACGGCCGTTCCGTCCGCCCGTGCCGTCACCGCGCTCCGGGAGCTGTTTCATATCTCTTACTGGCTTGTTCGGACCTATGCCCGTGGAGAGAAGCCGCCGCCGGGCATCCAGTTCGACGGGAACAAACTTGAAAAAACCCTGACGATAACCGCCAGCACCGTAAAGCAGATCAAGAAGCTTCAGGATGACTCCGCCGCTCGCGAAAAGGCGCTGGAAGACGAGAAAGCCGCACGCCTGAAGACGGAAGCGCAGCACGAGAAGCTGGAAGCGGAGATCAAGCGGCTTCAGGAAGAGGTGGCCAAGGCAAAGAAGGCCAATCAGGCGGCTCCGGACACCCACGACTACAATGAGGCGCAGACACGCGACGCCTTCATTGACCTGTTGCTGCATGAGGCCGGCTGGCAACTCGACCAACCTCGTGACGTCGAATTCCCCGTGACTGGCATGCCGAACAATACCGGTGAGGGCTTTGTTGATTACGTCCTTTGGGGAGATGACGGGAAGCCGTTGGGTTTGGTGGAGGCCAAGCGTACCCGGCGCGACGCGCGAGAAGGGCAGCGACAGGCGGAGCTCTATGCAGATGCGCTGGAACGCGAGACCGGTCAGCGTCCCGTGATCTTCTACACGAACGGCTACGAGCACTGGATTTGGGATGATCGACGCTATCCGCCGCGTGTCATCCAGGGCTTCCTGAAGAAAGACGAACTGGAGCTTGCAATCCAGCGGCGCTCAACCCAGAAGCTTTTGGCGCAGGAGAATATTAATCAGAAGATAGTCGAGCGGTATTACCAAACCCGAGCCATTCGACGGGTCGCTGAGTCTTTTGAGAAGGACAATCTCCGCAAGGTGCTGCTGGTCATGGCGACCGGTTCTGGCAAGACCCGAACAGTGATCGCACTGTCCGACTTGCTTATGCGTGCCAATTGGGCAAAGCGCATCCTGTTTCTTGCCGACCGGGTTGCTCTGGTCAATCAGGCCGCGGGCGCATTCAAGACGTTCCTGCCGCAGGCGTCCCCTGTGAACCTCGTTACCGACAAGTCGGCCCATGGCCGGGTCTACGTATCGACCTATCCAACCATGATAGGCCTGATTGACGAAATGAAGGGAGCCTCCCGTCGTTTCGGACCTGGTCACTTCGACCTGATCGTCATCGACGAGGCGCATCGGTCCGTTTATCGGAAGTACAAGGCCATCTTCGATTACTTCGACAGTCTGCTTGTCGGTCTTACGGCGACGCCGAAGGATGAAGTGGATCGCGACACCTATTCACTCTTTGATCTGGAGAGGGGAATTCCCACAGACGCCTATGGCCTCGATGAGGCGGTGCAGGATGGTTTTCTCGTCCCCCCCAAGGCCGTTTCAGTGCCGCTGAAATTCCAACGGGAGGGGATCAAGTATGATGACCTTTCCAAAGAAGAGAAGGAAGAATGGGATTCCATCGAATGGGACGAAGATGGCACTGTTCCTGACCATGTTGACGCTACCGCTGTAAACAAGTGGCTGTTCAACCAGGACACCGTGGATAAGGTTCTTGAACACGTGATGACCCATGGTCTGAAGGTGGCTGATGGCGATCGACTTGGAAAGACGATCATCTTTGCCAAGAACCATGATCATGCGCAGTTCATTGCCGAGAGATTCGATGCAAACTACCCGCACCTGAATGGTCAATTTGCGCGTGTTATCGACTTCAAGACCGAATATGCGCAGTCGTTGATCGACGATTTTTCGACCATGAATAAGCCCCCCCACATCGCCATCTCGGTCGATATGCTCGATACTGGCATTGACGTGCCGGAAGTCGTCAATCTCGTGTTTTTCAAGATTGTTCGCTCGAAGACGAAATTCTGGCAAATGATCGGGCGCGGCACCCGACTTTGTCCTAACCTCTTCGGCATAGGTGCGCACAAGGAGTACTTCTGCATCTTTGATTTTTGCCAGAATTTCGAGTTTTTCAATCAGAACCCCGACATCACCGAAGGTGCTGTCGGAGGCTCGCTGGCCGAGCGCCTGTTTGTCGCGCGTGTTGAGCTTGCTGGAGAACTGAAGTCGAGACCGGCCGAAGACGATGACCAGCTTACACAGTTGCATCGTGATTTAATCGCACGGCTTCGCGACGAAGTAAGCGGCATGAACCCGGACAATTTCATTGTCAGACCCAAGCGTCGTCTCGTGGAGAAATACAAGGAGGACGCGCCTTGGAAGAATCTCAATCTTGAAGAGCGAATGGAGTTGATTGACCAGCTCGCTGGTTTGCCGTCGAGTTTGGTGGATGACGATATTGCAGCCAAACAGTTCGATTATCTCATTCTGCGCGCTCAATTGATCATTTTGCGCTCCGAGAAAGGGCTGGAGGCCATCAAGAAACGTGTCATCCAGCTGGCATCCGCACTGGAGGAGCTGGGCAATGTTCCGATGATTGCCAGCCAAATGGAATTCATCCTTGAAATCCAGACTGATGAGTACTGGCAGGATGTAACGCCTGCAATGCTCGACGTGGCGCGCCGTCGCCTGCGGGATCTCATAAAGCTGATTGAATTGAAGAAGCGACCCCACATTTACACAGATTTCGAGGATGAAATTGGTGGCTCCGAAGCTGTGGAACTGCGCGGTGTCGCTGTCGGCACAGATATGCACCGCTTCCAATTGAAGGTCCGGCACTTCCTTAAGGAGCACGAGAACCACATTGCTATTCAGAAACTTCGCCGGAACGAGCCGCTCACGGCGCAAGACCTTGAAGAGTTGGAAAGGATCTTCGTAGAGGCCGGTGTGGCTGAACGGGAGGACCTGGATAGGGTCAAGGCCGACGTCGGTCTCGGCGTTTTCATCAGGTCACTTGTTGGCCTGGATCGTGAAGCAGCAAAGCATGCATTCGATGGGTTTCAGGCCGCTCGAACGTTGTCATCCAGTCAGATCGAATTTCTTAATCTGGTAATCGACTATCTGACTGAACGAGGCGTCATGGAGCCGCGGCTGCTTTACGAGAGCCCGTTCACTGATCTTGATGCACTCGGAGTAGAAGGTGTTTTTGACGGCGCGAGCGTTATCGAGCTCATAGGTATTCTCGATGAAGTAAAGAAGCGCGCAGCGGCATAATCCTGAAGTTGACGCTAGGCTTAACGCACCTGCTTGATTGGACCTTTGTGATTTGTGCTCATATATTTCTCCTGTTGTATGCACGATAAATTTTCTGGGATAAGGCGACCGACGGATTGCGTCACCCAGCAATAGGGGGGATTTTTGCTGTCGTCGTCGCGTTGTCGTTCTTTTACACGTCCCTTTTTCACATAGAGATACAAGAACGGGGGATTTTCCCGGATTGGGTCGACAAAATCTTTGCGATCATTGCCATTCTTGGCGTTCTCGAAGTAACCATCCGGTGAAGGCCTCAGACTAAGTATTTCCGGTTCTTGACCGTGGTTTGCGGGTTCATTTTCTGGCAAGCATCTGGAGCGTCCGTTCTATTTCCGACCTTTCCACGGCGGCGGGATCGAACTGGTCATGGCGGCACGGACGCTTTCCTGCCGGTTGAGGTCGTGCCGGACGGGCCTTCCATGCCTGTCCCGGTCAGTGATGCCAATGCCGCGGCGGCAGTGCTGCAAGCGGCGGCACCTGAGCGGGTCGGGATCACGCTGACGAACGGCCGACGCCTGGATATCGGGTTTTCCATCGACGAGCCGCTCGCTCTGGGATGTGGCGAAGGAGGCGACGATGCTGGATCTGGGCGAGTATTTCGCCGGATGGCAGTACGCGATGAACGAGCCCACCTGGACCGGATTGACGGTGGATGGCCATGTCGATGTTGTTCGTAGCCATGATATCTTGGAACATTAGCTTCTATGCTGGAATACGCAAGATCATGTAATCGCAGGCAATTGTTGCTCTAACTGTAAAAACCGAAGAAGCGCGGCTCACTCATCGCCGCCAATTACCGGCACCTATCAAGCAATTAAAAGCCTTGGTTGGCGAGTGGAGCGATAAAACACAGACTTGGGCAATGTTGCAAATACGAACATTCTTGGCAGGGGCCGTCAGCATGGTGCTGTGGCGTCTCTGGGAGGTAGTTGATAAAATTTCAAAATAACGAGCAGACATTAGTAGGGCCGTAATCAAGAGGCCTAACCTCTTCAAATAATGCAGATTCTCGCATCGTAGCACAGCAATCCGTGAAAATCATTGACATACTTATATGGGCCATATATATGGGAGCATAAGAATTCGACATTTACATACCATTGCTCTGTACAACACGAAAGGGGCTTTAAGATATGAGCGATTTAGATAATGTTTTGTTGCTTTCTCCATCTGCTTTCAATTCTAAGGGGTATAAAGAGCGAATCCGTTCTGCTTTTTTGATGCTTCTGTACCTCAATCATAGCAATATCATTGATTGGAGTAAGCTTCCCGAACTGGAGGCCTCAATGATGAAAGCTTTGCTCGATGACTGGGGAAAAATGAAGTTGAATCAGAAGCGGGTCAGCCGAAAAACCATAGTTCTTTCTCGCGAGGCGTTTGCTTTTCTGCGCAATTTAGGAACTGTAAATGAGCCTTGTGGTGAAGCTGAACGGAGAGCTTCTGAAGCGGCATTAAGTTTTTTCTCATCAGAGCCGCGTACCCTTGAGACCATGCTAGAGTTTGGTCTGGTTACTCTGGTTGCAAATGATGATCTCTCGTCGCTGGTTGTAAAGCGTACAATTTCAGGAACAAGAGCAGTAGCATTGACTTGATGTCATTCGCAGACCTGTCATCACCTAGCGGAGGGCTCCGGTGATGAGAGATTTGCGTGAACGTCTACGATTGAAGAGGCTTGATTTTGCGTCGTGAACGAAAACACCAGGTGAGGGCTTGCCTGACCTGGTGCTCAGAATTTGGTGTCGATGGCGCATAGCAAAGCCAGTGGGGCCAGTTCGACTGCTCTTAAAGAGAACGTACGTGCATTATGGGTGAGTGTCAAGTTCCATACGCATACGACGAAGATACGATCAGCGCTCTGAAAGCGTCTTTGTCAGAACCTCGCTTCTCCAAGTATCTTACGAGGGCGAGCGGGAACGAACTATTCGCTATCGAGATATACCTTTACAAGGTTCGGCTTGCAAAGGCTTTTCTTTTTCCGCTTGGCGTCGCAGAGGTAGTTCTGCGAAATGCGGTAGACGATGTCCTTGTCCAGACATATGGTGCGAATTGGCATCAAGACGAAACTTTACGCAGCCAAGTTCTGACGGCTGAAAGCCTTGCGGCTTTGGATAAGGCGATACAGCGAGTTGGTGTTGGTGACAGAGGTAAGGTAATAGCTGAGCTTACATTTGACTTTTGGTCTAACCTTTTTCGGACGGATTATGCGGGCCTTTGGCGCACAAAAGCCAATATCGCATTTCCTGGTCTAGCAAGAGGCGAAGGGCGTCACGAAATTCAGCTCTTGGTGAAAGAGATAAACCGTTTCAGAAATAGGGTTGCTCATCACGAGCCTATCCTTGATGTGAATGCTCCTGACCTTCAATCAAAGATGATCAAGCTGACAAACTTGAGATGTCCGAAAACATCTGACTGGATGCGCCACCACACGATGGTGAACATTGTGATGCGTTCCAAGCCAAGCTTAAAAGGCAGCGCACCTGTTTCGCTCTTAGATAGATCGGATCCAAGGTTCCTCAAGGTTGAGCCTAGTATGACGCTTTTGGCAATCGCCTCGGATGAGGCAAAAAGTTTGTCGGCGTTTGTTTGCGTTGATGGTGGAGTGGTTGTTGGAGCATTTACTTATAAACAGTTTTCACATTTTATTTCTGAGAAAGCTTTGGCAATGGATGGGATGATTGATCTGAAGGACCATAAGATCTCTGATCTTATTAAAGATGATGCTGTCAAGCAGGGGTGCCGGATTTTGCCCGGCGGTATTTCATTTCTTGATGCGGTCAAAACTTTGAAGGAGCCAAAGACTGCTGTCATTGTGGCTATAGATGACCAAAACAATGAACCTCTTGGGGTGATTTTGCGGGCGTATAGGCGCTACTGATTGGACTAAATTTGGTGATGCATTTTCGGCCGGACAGCAGCCCAAAAATAACGGATCACGATTTTCCAAATAAAGAGGGATGGATACGCTTATTAAGCAAAACCGTGCACCTGTCGTATGTGAGTGTGGTTTCTATTATCTGACCTGATGGTGTGGACGGCCCCCACCACCGGCGTTAATGCGCCATACTGCGGTTGTCTTAGGCCGCAACAAGGAGAAGCCGTCCATGCAACAGGTTATCACGATCGGATTGGATATCGCGAAGCACGTCTTTCAGGTTCACGGCGTCGATGACGCTGGCGCCGTGATCGTTCGCCGGAAGCTTCGTCGCTCTGAGCTCACGAATTTCTTTGCAGGCTTTATGACCCGACCGCTGCGTGGTGAGCCTTGACGATGGAACGGTCGATGAAGATCAGGCTGTCTCTTGCCTCAGCCCCGCGCACTTCTTTCCACTATTTCCAGGGACCGCCGATGACCCATTTGCATTCGAACGGTTTACCGACGACGAGAGCCTGGACAGGTGGTAGAACAAACGTAGCCACCTTCGCCTGCATCTCCGAGAAAGGTCCAGGCGCCATGGAAAGGGCCGTCCGGCGCAGAAATCCCTGCCATTGTGCCTGCTTCGCGGCGTCTTCGGCAAAGGCTGGCGTCAGCGCGACGGGCGTATCCACAGGGATGGTCGTGTGGCGGCGATCAAAGGTCGCTGCGATTGCATCCGCGAGGACCGGTCCGTCGAAGGCAAACGTCTCCGAGATCGCCCAGAGATCGAAGAAATCCTTCATGCGGCTGTTGAGTATGCCGAGTGCGACCAGCGCCTGGAACTTCTCGGCTACGACCGTCTCGGGCGGATAGGCGCGCAAACGCGGCGCTGGCATGTCGAGCAGTGAGGGATAGTCGATTTCCAGCACGGCCGGGGTTACGGCATCGCCAAAACCGATGTCGATCTGGATGGGCAGGCGCGCACCGGCGATCTCGGCGGTAATGGTGATCCGGACGCCGCTATACTCGTCTTCAGTCCGGGCTGGCTCGGCCTGCAGGGTTTCCGGCTTGAAGACCACGCCGTCGTCCTCGACGTCGATCCCGCAGACCTCGCGGAAGTTAGCAGCGATCCGCTCCGGCGACGCATCGCCATATCCCAGAAGATCGAGATCGCCGGTCGCTCGGTACGGCGTAGGTGTCCAGAGACTGAACAGCATGGCGCCCTTGAGGACGAATTGATCTCTGTGGGGCGACAGACTCAGCCGGTAGAGAAGTCGTTCGATGGCGAAACGGGTCAGCGCAAGCTGAACGTTTTCCTTGCGCTCACGGGCAGCGTGAGTGAGTCGTGCGCGGACCGAGGCGCCGACATTCTTGAGGGGTGGCTTCGGGGTCACAGGGTCGCCTCGATATAGGGCCGCATGACATTCTGCACGCGGTCGATAGCGGCGAACCGCCATATGTCGTCAACTGTGGCTCGGCGGTTTCGGATACAGTCTCTCAGCGCCTCGATGGCGACATCGAGGCCGACCTGGTTGCGGTATTTAAAGCAGTCTGCAACCGTCTTGGCCGGACTGGTGATGGGGACGTCTACCTGCTCGATTGTATGAAACGTCACACCGGCTGTCAGGGCTTCGCCGGTGGCGCGCATAATACGGAGTGATACAGGCGGGCTCTTCGGTGCCCATTTCTTGTGACCGATCAGCATCCAAACCTGATGTGGCAGTTGGGTCGTGAGTTCGTGGAACCTGAGCGCGGAGAGCAGGCAGATGGTGCCATGGGGCACTGTCCGGCTGGCTTCCGCAAGGCTATGGGACTCGGACCATTCCGCATCGGCAATCTGATAGAGACCGCGCCCCATGCGCACCAGAAGCCCCTGATCTTGCAGTCGCCGCAGATAGGCACGGGGAACGCCCTCTGCATCGAAGTCGCGCGCACGCGCGATGCCGCGTTCCCTAGCGATTGTCAGCGCGCGATCCTTCAGCGTTCCCTGGGTCGGTTTAGTCATGATACTAAAACTCAGCAATAATTTATAAATGCCGTGAATTAGTATCATTGTCTACAACACTCCGCAAGAGAAACCGGCAACCCACGATAAGAGTTGCGACTATAGGTGGTTCTTTACAACATCTGTTTAACAGCCATTGGGAAAGGACACGTCCATCCTCAATACAGAACAACCTGGCAAATCGACAGACTTTTACCATCCGTTGCCTGAATAACTCTTACTCGGCTAGGGCACGGGAATGGGGCCGGGCCATAATTGCTGTAAGTTCCCTGATAGGCGAGTTCTATCTGATAGAAGTTTTCCAGATGCTCAGGAGCTGTCATCAGCAAACTTCTTAGCATCCAGGAATTGCTGCTGCTAGCCGCAAGAACAAGCTCGAGCCCCGGCCTCTGCAGCGCCGCCATCGCTTGTAGCAGGTCGCGACCTTCCCGGGTGCCCAGATATTCTATTATCGTTTTGTCCAGGTCCGCGCGCTGTTCCGGTGTCAGTGAAAGCAGCCAGCGTAACAGTGTTGGTGCGTTCCCAACTGCCGTGATGGCGTCGTTGATCAGGACAAGAACCGGACCGATCTTGGATTCAGGTAGGTTGGCAATATGACGAACAAATATCTGGATGGCGCCATCCCTGCCGATTTGGGCCTCTTCTTTGAGACCCGTCCATTCTGGCAGGTAGTGACGCCATTGTGTGCCCTCAAACGGTCGATCCAGTTTCATCGTCAATGTCATGGCTTCGTTGGAGAGACCCAGCCGGGCCTCCAGTTCCGGTTCTGACAGATCGAAGCGATTCAGTCCGATGACCTGCAATCGCTCAAGGATCTGACGTTCGCTTCCGCTCATAGAACGGAGATTGTCGAGATGATCGGAAGGAGGTTGTAACCTCCATATCACCACACCGAGCACGGCAGCACCTAGAAGGAAACTCCCAATAAGGAGACCCAACAGGCGTCGTGATTTTGTTCGGATAGCGGAGGCCTATGACGGCGACGTCAAGATGATTGACAGCACGTCTGAGCACGTCCATCAGCATGCTGCCAAACCAAAAAGGGCAATTGGATCAATGTAAGGACCGCACGGACGGCGGACTGACGACCAAGGTTCATGCACGGACCGACGTTCGTGGTTGCCAGCTAGAAATAATCCTAATGCGGGCCATACGGGCGACTGTCCGGCTACGATTCTGATCAGATGCCTGAGACTGGGGTCGATCCTGTTCGTCGCCACGGTCTGCGACGCCGACTTGGTTGCGAACTGCCATTGCCGAGACCGCCGCCGCTCCTAATATCCCTTAAAAGCGCCACCGGAAGTGGAAGGTTTGTTTCAGCGAGGGGCTCTACAAAGTGCCAATCGGATCGAGCATTTCTTTAACCGTATCAGAAAGTTCAGGCGTGTCGCTTGCGCTACGAAATACATGCCGAAAACTACCTCGCCATGCTCAAACTTGCTACCAAAAAAATCTGACTACAACGTCAACGAGAGTATGGTCTAACTCAAAAATGTAATTATAGTATATCAAGACACTTTTAGCTTTATTCGGAGAAACCAATGGATGATCCTATACTTAATTCCTATCTAAATGAATTTTCCAATTCATATGGACTAAAAGACCTTAAGGAATCTGAAGTGTTTGAGTATTTCTCTGCATATTCTGTACTGCATCGAGATTTTTCAGAGCATGTTGAACTATCGGAAGTGATTGTTTCAGGTGGACTTGATACAGGAATAGATAGTGCCGCGATTTTTCTGAACGATATTCCCGTTTCTACACCAACTCAGGTTTCTGAAATTGTATCTCGTCAAAGGATTGACGCTGACTATTGTTTTATTCAATCGAAAACTTCGCGTTCTCTTAATGCAGCTGAAATTGGTAGCTTCCTGCAGGGTGTGAAAGAATTCTTTGGCCAAAAATATATGCCAGTAAATGATACTATCGCGGATAAAAGAGAATTATCAGATTTTGTATTCTCTATAAGTGTAAAATTTAAATCAAAACCACGTTTGCATTTGTACTACTGCTATGCTGGAAATTTTAAAAATGATTCAATCATCAATGCACGAGTAAAAGCTGGCGTGGATGAGCTAAAGGAATATAATTTATTCTCAGATGTTATTTTCTCATTTGTTGATGGCGATAAATTGCAACAGCGTTATCAGGAGATTAACTTACGGCTCGAACGCGAAATTCAGATGAGCGAATTTGCATCACTCCCGCAAATTCCGGGAATTCGTCAAGCTTATCTCGGCCTACTTCCATGCAAGGAGCTTGTTAAGCTCTTATCGAATTCGGACGGCAAGCTACATAAGGCGATTTTCAACGAAAATGTCCGCGATTTTCTGAACAGAAACCCTGTCAATGATGAAATTTCAAAAACAATAACGTCGCAAAAAGAACAAAGAAAACTCGCTGCTCTAAACAACGGTATCACAATAGTAGCTAGAAACGTAAATCTTGTTGGAAAAAAATTTACGTTATCAGACTTTCAAATTGTAAATGGATGTCAAACGAGCAATATTATTTTTTTACATAGGAATTTACTTCAAGAAGAAACCGCTGTTGCCGTAAAAATAATTGAAGTAGAAGATAAAGAAATAATAAATGAAATTGTCAAAGCAACGAACAGACAAACTGAGGTGAAAGACGAAGCTTTCGTTGTCTTGGATGGATTTCATAAAAAAATTGAACGTTTCTTTTTGAGTATAGAAGAATCAAGCAATGAAAAAATTGTTTATGAGCGCAGAAAGAGACAGTACTCTGACACTACATACTTACCACACAATATTATATCACTTTCCTCCCTAACATATTCTTTTGTTAGTTGTTGTCTTGAAGAGCCTGTTGATGCAAATGACTATTATGGTGTGTTATTAAAAAAATATAGAAGTAAAATGTTTGTAGATGAGCACTCGATGTGGCCGTATCTCTTATCTTCGAAGATTTTGCGCTCGATAGAAAAGCTTAGCGTTGGGAAGAACAGAAAGAATGTTTGGAAATTCCGGTTCATTCTTGCCATGCTCGTCCAAAGAAAACTTGGGAAGCTCCCACCGCTAACTAATGAAAGTTCACAACAAAAATATGCTGAAGCTGCACTCCTAAAGATTCGTGACCCCCAAATTTTTAGTTCGTTGCTATTGGCTGCCGAGCAACAGTTGGCGGAAGCCATTGAATCTCAAGGCGCTTCATTCGACATTAGAAATGCGCATCAAGATAGAAGGTTTGTTTCCAGTCTATAAGAATTATATTTGAACGAATTTTTGTGTAGTCAATTGGTAAGAATGATCATTTTTCCATATAGTAGAATATCGTGCAAAATGAAGTAAATGATATCATTACGCTCTTCGTGTTAGAATAATACCATTGTTATAGATTTTTCCTGCTTGAAACTACTTTTAGGGCTTTCTTTTACTAGGGTGTGAACCCAATTCAAGGTATTGATGAGACTTAGCAAATCATGATTGTCATTCTGTAACACAGGAGGGAATGATGGGTCGATTTGATTTGAGTGACGAAGAATGGGCGGTTATTGCGCCTTTATTGCCAAAAAATGTCCGTGGTCCGCGTCGGCAGGATGATCGTCGGGTTCTCAACGGGATATTCTATATTTTGCGGACCGGTGCGCATTGGTGGGGTTTGCCAGAGCGCTATGGGCCTCGAACGACGGTCTACAATCGCTATGTGCGGTGGGGTGAACGGGGTGTCTGGAAAGGCATATTTGATGCCTTGGCCGAAGAGGTCGAGGATAGTTTCCTCTTCATTGATGCGTCCATCGTTAAAGCCCATCGCGCTGCGTCAGGCTCAAAAAGGGAGAACTGGCAGAAGGTATTGGACGCTCACGCGGCGGTCGCACAAGCAAAGTTCACGTGGCCGTAGACACCAAGGGTCGCCCGCACAGGCTGGAGATCACCGGCGGACACGTCCATGACAGCCAGGTCATGGATGCCTTTTTGAACTGGACGAAACCACCTCTCGCCATCGTCGCGGACAAAGCCTATGGCAGCGCCAAAATACGACGCCAAATCGCAGACGAAGGCGCATCGGCGGTGATCCCATCGAAAAGCAATGCCCAAACTCCAGTCCCCCAAGACAAGAACATCTATGTCATGCGTAACATCGTTGAGCGCTTCTTCTGCAAGATGAAGGATATGCGAAGATTGGCAACGCGGTTTGAGAAACACGCAACCAACTTCAGAAACATGGTACATCTCTTCGCCATCAAATGCTGGATCAATTGAGTCCACACCCTAATTGGATGTTGATACGCTGTGTCTTCTCATAATGTCGCACTTGCTAGATACTTTACCATAGATTTCAGTGTTTTTACTTGTTGCCTCACTTTCCGGCTTAAGCCGACCCAGATGGCCTTTCTTAGTGTATCCGTCCGGGTCCCGCTCTCGAGGTGGTCGGATGCCATCTAGTTAAGGCGATACTCTCTCGAAGCATGTTGGAAATTAGCAGACTGCATGTCTCTTCTCCCTTTTTTGCTGATTTTCCCTTTTGCGCGCCGATGCGTATAGGGTTCATGCCCGAAGAATGAGCGGGCAAGTCAAATTGGAAAGTGCGATTAGACATAGTTGCTAGTGGGCTTTTAAGTGTCGCGCGGAGTAAAGTAAGTAAAGTTGGTTGCATGCCCCCGCAACCAAATATTCCAACGGCTTATGAGCGCTCAATACTCATGCGTGAGCTTCTAAGCGACGACGGCGTCTTCTGTATGCACTGCGACTGGCACAAGTCCCACTATTTGCGTGCGCTTTTGGATGAAATATTTGGCGCCGATGCCTTCGAAAATGAAATTGTCTGGTATTACTATAACAAAATGCAAGGCAACATTAATCGCTTTGCATCAAACCATGACGTCATTCTGGTTTATAAGAAATCGGCAAAGTACCATTTCAATAAACTTCGCGAAAAGCGTGCTGAACCAGTTCAGCAGATCAAAAGGGTTTGGAACAAGGAAACACAGTCCTTGGTTAACGCTAAAGACGAGAATGGAAATGTGATTTATATCAACGCAACACACAGAACCATTGATGACGTTTGGCGACTTCCCATGCTTCAGCCCGCCGACAAAGTCGAGTTGCTGGGCTACCCCAGAAATCGCAAACAAGACTGACGGTAGCGGCAAAGGCCATCCAGGAAATTCTTCTACAGTAGTCGTTTCAGCCGAGCAGCGCTTCGATAGCGTCACGCTGAGTTCGATGATTTTCAGCGTTGTCAAACTTTAGCTTGTTGAGGTTGATGAGCTTCCACCTCACAGCGGGAGCGCCTCTACAACGCCCACAAACCCCACGGCGCGCATGCTGGAAAGACCTCTCACGAAGCACTCAGAGAAAAGCCATGATTAACAAACTAGATGTTCCACGAGTAACCGCACCTTATATTCGCCTCTCATTCTGATAGGCCGGGTCTGGCGCGTCGCACCTCTCGGTTTATGTAGGCGGCGAGGATGGCCTTCAGGATATCCCCTGGGATGAAGATGGCGGTGGCGAGAACAGCCTTCAGCAGAGAAAGCTCCGCGATAACGCTGAGCCCGACAATTCCGAAAGCATAAAGAACGACGATGCCGCCCAACAGGCTTGCGATCAGGCCTGCGGTCATGACGCCCAGTTTCGTTGTCGCCCTGAACAATAGTCCAATCGCGATGGCGGCAATGGGCCATCCAACCAGGAAGCCGACAGTGGGCCCAACGAAGACGCCCAGCCCACCGCGTCCGCCTGCAAGCAGGGGGGCGCCGAGCGCGACAACCCCGATGAAGACCATGATAGAAAGCGCCCCGCGCCAGGGGCCGATAATCAACCCAGCCAGCATGACGCCCAGCGTTTGCGCAGTAATTGGAACGCCACTGGCAATCGGAAGGGTAATCTGAGGTATCAGCCCAAGAGCGGCGATGAATGCCGCAAAGAGTGCAACGCGGGTTACCGTATTTTCCATTTTATTTTCTCCGGTCAAAACCGCCACGGGCGGCAAGTGCTTCAGCGGTGCGATCCGCATCGTCTATCACTGATATAACAAAGGGCGATACGAGTCGCCAAAGTGGACGGCGGGGTGAGCGGGCACGCCAGCTTTCCCCCAGGAATTGCCAACGCTCCGTCAGCATGGGTGCGAAACGTAAAGTCATCGCGATGGCCACGCCAACTGGGCGCGTTGGCAGTCCAATCCACTGGAGGGGTACCAGAACGCGGTCCAGCACAGCAAGCATGCTGGCCAGCGGGATTGACGCCGAAATCACTGTGGCGAGCAGAACCAGAGTAGCGATCCGCAGGCAGACAGTAAGACCCAGCACCCAATCCCCCAACAGTCCATGGGCCGCAAAGGCGAGGAGCAGCATTTGTCCAGGCGCGCGCAACGCGGAATATAGGCCGTGGGCGCGGGCAAGTATGGTCAGGATCACGACGCAGGCGAAGACTGCGATCAGAAAGACAGGCCTGTCTATCAGAAAGACGAATACATTGATAAGAGCCAGCAATATGAGCTTCAAACCTGCGGGCAAACGGCGCAGCCATTGCGCCTCAATATTTACATTTCCCACGATGACTCTCTTTCTACGGCTGCCTGCATCGCGGCGGCGAAGGCGGGCAAGACGGATTCCGGTCGACCATCGGCATGAATCCGCCCTTTCTCGATCCACAACACTCTGTCGAAATCGTTCAGGCTATCGATGTCATGGGTGATCATAAGGACCTGATGGGGCAGATCCGCAATGAAACGCTTCAGGCGGTTTCGGGTTGGAATGTCCAATCCATTGAAGGGTTCATCCAGCAGGATCACTTTCGGCTGCATGATCAACACCGCCAACAGGCACACCAAACGGCGCTGACCTTCTGACAGGGTCGCGACTGCGCGATCGCGCCAATCGGCGATCCCATAGTGCTGAAGCAACGCCATAACCGTGGAACCAATCCGCTTCGAAGAGGTGCCATTTTCGCTCAGACCAAAGGCAATTTCCTCAAAAACATTGGGACACAGGATCTGATGATCCGAGTTCTGAAACAGAAAGCCGGCAGCAGATAAGGAGTCAAAGTCGCGTTTTGCGGGGTCGCGACCATAGAGCCGCACAGTCCCGGATGAGGGGCGCAGTATTCCCTTTATGAGACGCGCCAATGTCGACTTTCCTGATCCATTTCGTCCAACAATCGCAACTCGGTGCTGTGTTATCGACAGATCAAGATCATGCAGAACCGTCTGCCCACCGCGATCAACCCGGGCCTGTTTCAGGTGAATACCGGTTTCAACGCTGATATCTGAAGTCACGTAGCTGTATCCATTATGGGCAGTGAAGGCGCCATCTATCGCATATTGTCTCGCTGAGTCCCAGACGCGAGGCAAAGTACTGTTTTCGCCCTTGGATATGCCAGTGCGCCCCAATTCGGGAGTTGCCACATCCGAGCGCAATAATAGTCGCATCAAAATTCCCTTCTTGCATCTCTGCAATTTACAAAGATATACATGATATGTATGTTATGCACAACAATGTTGGATGCTGGCGCTGGCGCCAATCCGCAAGAAAATAATAGGAGGTTTCAATGGCGCTTCGCCGTATTCTGATCGCAAACCGTGGCGAAATCGCTCTTCGTGTCATTAGGGCATGTCGAGATCTTGGTGTTGAATCTGTGCAGGCTCATTCCACTGCGGACGCCAATACACTGCCGGTACAACTGGCAGATTCCGCGATTGAGATTGGTGAGGCACAAGCGACGGAGAGTTATCTGAAGGGTGACAGGATTATTGAAGCCGCAAAGCAGGTGGGGGCGGATGCCATTCATCCAGGCTATGGGTTCCTGTCAGAAAGTGCAGCCTTTTCTGACAAATGTGCCGCGGCGGGTATTACGTTTATTGGTCCCAAAGGGTCGGTGATCGACTTGATGGGAAACAAGGCGGCTGCCCGCGCCATGGCGATGAAGGCTGGTGTTCCAGTCACTCCAGGATCCAAGGATCCGATTTCTGGCTTTAATGACGCGGTGAAAATCGCAGGTGAAATAGGGTATCCACTTTTGATCAAGGCCTCGGCCGGTGGCGGCGGGCGTGGTATGCGCGTCGTGGAATCTGAAGAAAAGCTGAAGGAAACATTGGAGAGCGCGTCACATGAGGCCGCATCCGCTTTTGGCAATGGTGAAGTTTACATAGAGAAATATCTCTCCGATGTACGCCATGTAGAGGTTCAGGTTTTTGGCGATGGCAAGAAAACGCTCCAATTCGGAGAACGAGACTGCAGTGTTCAGCGCCGTCACCAGAAGCTACTTGAAGAAAGTCCCTCACCAGCTGTTTCGCCAGAACTGCGTGAAAAGATGGTCACTGCGGCCTGCGCTCTTGGGGATGCGGTTGGATATGAAGGGGCTGGAACAGTTGAATTCATTGTTGATGCGGCTACCCAAACATTCTACTTCATCGAAATGAATACCCGTATTCAGGTCGAGCATCCTGTGACAGAGGAAGTCACCCGTGTTGATCTGGTTAAACGCCAGATCCTACAAGCCGGAGGCAACGCACCTGAATTGCGGCAGGAAGATATCAACCCTCAAGGACATTCCATCGAATGCCGTATTAATGCGGAAGACCCAGAGAAGGGATTTATGCCCAAGCCAGGCAAGATCGAAACCTTTGTTTTGCCTTCTGGTCCTGGGATCAGGGTAGATACCCATATTTATCCCGGCTATCAGCTGCCACCTTATTACGATTCACTCTTGGCGAAAGTTATTGCAACAGGTTCCAACCGTGAGGAGGCCTTGGCGCGCATGCGACGCGCCCTGGGGGAAATGCGTGTGGAAGGTGTGCCAACCACAATCAGTTTTCACCAGCGGCTGCTCAATGATCCTGTCTTTTTGGAAGGTCGGGTGCATACGCGATACATCCGTGATGTGATGTATGCCGGTCACCGCATGCAGCAGATGCTTTAACAACAATTTCACTCCGCAACGCATCATGACTTGATGTTGACGCGATAACAACTTCCATATCATATATATGACATAGTTGTTAGTGCAGAGTGAGCTCAGGGTTTCGGAATTATGAGGCGGATAAGCAACAGATTCATAACTGAGACCTAAAGAAGACCAAGGGTGGGATACCTCTGAATAGAAAGGTTTAGAAATGTCTGGGACCACAGACCTAACACACAAGGATGTCTTACGGATTCTTCAGATTGTTGATCAAGCGGAAGACGTTGAGGTCGTTGTAGAATATGGCGGCATGAAGTTGCGTGTTCAAAAGGGCACAGTCGCTACCGGCGGCGCGGGTTCAGAGGTTCCTAATAGGGTGGAGACGCAGCCAACCGTTGCGAAAGTGGAACAGGCCGACACAACGCCAGTGGGTCCATCTGAGCTAAAAGCGAACACCTCCAGTGCGGATGACACTGAGAAAATGTCGGAGATCCCGGATGGTGCGGTTACAGTAACGGCGCCGATGCACGGGATATTCTATCGCGCATCTTCCCCGACTACACCGCCATTCGTCGATGTCGGCAGCCGGTTCGGTCCGGAAGACACGATCGCTCTGATCGAAGTTATGAAGCTGTTCAATAATGTGGAGGCCGGCGTCGGTGGAACCGTTCTGGAAATCCGCGCGAGCAATGCAGAAATGGTCGAAGAAGGACAGATCCTCTTCGTCGTTCAGCCTGATTAACAGCAAGGCGGGAGAGAAATATTGACTGAAGCTGAAAAGGTTCGCGCTCGGCGCGCGAAAGATGGAACGGTCGGCATTATCGACACTACGCTTCGCGATGGACAGCAATGCCTTTGGACCACACGGATGACCGCCGGAATGATGTTACCGATTGCCGACCAGATGGAACGCGCCGGGTTTGAAATGATTGATTTCATGGCGCCGGTGCAGTTTGACGTTTGCGTAAGGTATCTGAATGAAGACCCATGGGAGAAAGTCAGGCTTCTGAAAGAGAAATTTGCGACGACGCCGCTGCGTAGCTACTGTCGTAGCAAAAGTCTGATCGGGTTCAGCCTTGCGCCTGATGATATGGTGGAAATGTGGATGGAGCGACTTGCTGCGAACGGGTTTTCTGTCGTTGGTACGCTGGACGCGTTGTTCGACGTCGATAATATGGCGGTAAGTATCCGACATGGAAAGAAGCTGGGACTGTATACGGTCGGGGCCCTGGTCTTCAGCGAAAGTCCGGTTCACACGGATGCGGTCTATGCTGAAACCGCAAAGGCATTGATTGAGAAAACCGATGTCGATGCCATTATGATCAAGGATTCTGGCGCATTGTTGACGCCAGATCGTATAAGGACGCTTGTACCCGCATTAAAGGCCGTGATGGGGGGGCGACCTTTAGAACTTCATAGCCATTGCAATACGGGTCTGGCTCCTTTGGTATATTTGGAAGGTGCGAAGCTTGGTGTCGATCAGCTTCATGCCTCCATTGCGCCGCTGGCCAGCGGTCCCGCTCAACCTTCCATCCAGAACACGCTGCGGAATCTGTTCTACTCCGGTTTTGAAACGGCGGTGGATCGGGACCTGATTGATGAGATCAGCACCTATCTTATAGATCTTGCTGCGCAGGAAGGCTTCCCGCATGGCGAGCCGATGGAATACGACGTTTTTCACTATAAGCATCAGATGCCGGGCGGCATGCTGAACAACTGGCGTTTTCAACTCCGCGCCCAGGGTCTCGAAGATCGTTTCGACGAAATTCTTGAGGAAATCGTTACGATCCGCGCTGAGCTTGGATGGCCGATTATGGTGACGCCTTTCTCTCAGATTATCGCAGTTCAGGCGATGCTGAATGTGGTTGGTGGAGAGCGCTATGGCAGTGTGCCTGATGAGATCAAGCGCTATGCATTAGGGCATTTTGGCAAGCTATTGTCCCCATTGGAACCAAATGTCCTAGATCGAATTGTTGAGAACGGTTCTTCATCCATTCCAATTAAACCCAAGGCACTTGAGCCGGCTCGTCCGAAACTGGAGCGGGATTATCCTAATCTGGACGATGACGAACGGATGCTACGTTACATGTTCGCCGGCGGGGAGGTCGATGCCATTAGGGCGGCCGGTCCTATTAAGACCACCGCTGCGTTGGGGAGTCCGGTGGAGTCATTGCTCAGGGCGCTTAACGCCCGGCAGACCGTTACAGGATTTCAACTTGAGTTCCATAACACGCGGGTCGCCTTGCGCCGAACTGCCTAGTCGGCGTCCCGTTCAAACCTGGGAGGATACAAGATGACAATGATGATGCCGCCAATTGTTGATATGCGTCTGCGACCGCCAATTCCTGCCTGGACCCGTGGCAGTGTGTTCCGCACCGCGATGCATTACCCGCGCCAGATGATTAGTTTCAAGGGGGCCCGTTCTGCCTGGTTGGAAGATTTGGATCTTCTGTTTCAAGAAATGGATTCAGCGGGAATTCGATATGGTGTCCTGATCGGCCGCGCGTCATCCGGTGCTGGTAATCTTGGTGGCGTTGAAAATTCTGAGATTGTTGAGGCAGTGACGACCTATTCCGATCGCTTCCTGGGCTTTCTGGGGGTCGATTTAGATGACATTGATAAGGGGCTCGCGGAAATTCGGGAATATGCCGCAGTGGAAAACATCAAGGGAATATCAATTGAGCCGGGTTCGGCACGTAAGCCGAGATGGTCGGATGATCCAAGTTTGGACCCGATTTATGAGATCGCTCTGGAATATGATCTACCTGTTTCGATCTCACTTTCGGGATTGCTGTCGGTTCTGGGCGGGCATGATATTACCTGGTCTAGTCCGGTTTCGATCCAACGGGTTGCTCAGAAATATCCCGACCTGAAGATCGTTGTCTCGCATGCCGCGTGGCCCTATGCGGAGGAGATGGTCGTTGTCGCATTGGCTTGTCCGAACATTTATGTGTCACCGGATCTGTACGCGTCGACCAAGGGAATGATCTGCGCAGATACCTATGTTAAGGGCGCGAATATGTTTCTGGAAGACCGCACTCTGTTCGGTACTGCTTATCCCGTAAAGGACATTCAGGATTCTTTGCGTGATTTTCTGGATCTCGGATGGCGGCAGGATATTATTCCAAAGGTTCTCTATGGCAATGCGGCAAAGTTGCTGAAACTTGATCTCTGATATGGGATCGGATGGTCTCGCCTCAGAGGCCGTCCGATTTCAGTAGATTTCGGTATTCGAAGTTTTCTGTATTCAACAATGTGCGTCGCCATTCCACAGGCCGGTCTTCGAATGTAACCGCGACCCGAAGTATCTCAAGAAGCGGCATACCCAACGGGATATTCAGCCTTTTCGCGGTGGAGACATCGGCCGGAATGGAACGTAGGCGATCGGATGTCCTGATCACGTTTATGCCAAAGCGGTTTTGATAGAGATCGTAAATTGTCATATCCCGAGAGACAAATTCCGTCTCCGTTAATCCTGGAAAAAGGATAGATGAGATACGAATTTCGTCCAGCACGGCGGGTTCTCCGCCCATTAACATAATATTGTGTATCTTGTAGATCTCATCCCCATCACGGATCGCCAGTTCTTTTGCGGTTTCTGCATCCGAAAAGTCATTCTGGAACGATAATGTCTGAACAATGGGAACTTCTCGGCGCCCATCTTTGCTGACAATGTTAAAGAAGATATTTAGCATCCGGTCTGGACTGTAGGGCGCAAGGAACGTGCCGCGACCTTGTTGTCGGATCAGGACATGCTCAGCGACCAATTCGTCGATTGCACGTCGGATCGTTCCAATACTGGTGCCGAATATTTCGCATAATTGTTTTTCTGTCGGAATGGCTTCGCCTGCCTGCATTTCCCCGCTGCTCAACATCCGGGTGATTGCGAGTTTCACGTCCTTGTAAAGAGGCTGGCGGGATTGCCCCGTCAACGTCACAGCGCCGCGTCGACTTTGACGGGTCGACATGGACATCCCTGTCATTGCGTCAATGTCGATGTTGTTTGTGCGTCTTGGCATTTTCAGGTTCTCGTTGGTTCGTTCCCGGGAACGAGGTTCAGGCGAATTTGCTGACAATTGTCAATATCAATGACACAAAAATCTATGATTCAAGCCTGGGAAACAACTTATTCGAGATTATCGAGGTATTCTAAGCTCCACTGATAGCATGTGTCGAGTTGCTAACCTGAAAAACGACGATTTCAGAAAAATCACATACTTGATTCAAGCTGTTAAATAGATTTATATCATACATATGTTTTGAAATCCATAGTGTGAGGCGATCATGAAAACCACCAGAGAAATTGCCGCGCGAGTTTCCGGCACCCAGTTTGAAGACTTCTCCGATCAGGATGTCTCCTACTCTAAGACGCTCGCGATGAGCGCTTTGGGAGCTATGGTTGCCGGTCCGCATTGTGTGGGCAGTGATAAGATTACGCGATATGTAAAGCGTGCGGGAGGCGCTGAAGAAGCATCTGTGCTAGGCGCCGGTATGAAAGCACCGGTGGAAATGGCTGCGCTTGCCAACGGCACGTTTGCGCATGCCACTGAATATGAGGATGATAGCTTTCCGGAAGCCGTGTCTAGCTATACTTTGTTTCCGGCGATCCTGGCGATGGGCGAAAAGCTCGGTTCCAGCGGGCAGGATGTGATCTCCGCTTTCATATTGTCTTACGAGGCGCAAGCGCGAATTGGTCTTGCCTGCCGGGAAGCGCGTCGGCTGGGATTTATGGTACTAAGCCTTGCTGGATCAATCGGCTGCGCCGTCGCAGGCGCAAAGCTATTAAAGTTGGACGAGGAAAGCACAGCCAACGCAATCGCCATCGCATCGTCGCAGGCTAGTGGCATTGGCTATCAGACCGGTACAATGTCTCATATCATTGAGATGGGATTTTCGGCCCGAAACGGCCTGACTGCGGCATTGTTGGCTGCCGATGGATTTACCGGCCAACAAGATATCCTCGAAGCACCACGCGGTCTTTTCAACATTATTACCGCAGGCAAAGTGGAAAACCCAGACGCGATCCTGGGGGACTGGGGAAAGCCCTATCGAATTAACGAGATCGGCATTAAATCCTACCCCTGCTGTTATCATTTGCAGCGCATGATCGAAACCACCGCCGCTGTGAGGGAAGAAGAGGGATTGAGCGCCGACGATATTAAGTCCATCTCGGTGGAAGTTAACGCCTTCTTCCCTACCGTTGTGCAACATGCGGAACCAAATGACGAGATCCAGGCCCAGTTCAGTTTGCCGCATTCTCTGGCGATTGCGATGCTTGAACCACAGGTTCTACCTTCTGGATTCTCACGTGAGAAAATTAATGACCCGAAATTTGCGGCATTCCGTAAAAAGGTCGAAACCATCGTTCGCGAAGATTGGGGCTGGACGCCGACGGGATGGACGCCGAATCTGACATATCGTTTGGCAGATGGCCGGATCATCAAGCGGAGTCCTGAAACGGCGAGAGGCCAGCCCCCCGCACTGCTTGGCTTTGCCGAGTGCATTCCGAAATATCGTGGCTGCGTCGAGGGTGTTCTGCCAGAATCCCAAATCGTCACTTCAATAGAAATCATGGCAAAGATGGACAAATGCGCCGACATCGGTGAATTGATGCGTACTGTCGCTGTCTAAGGAAGCAATGCGATCAGAAGTTACGGAAACTCTCTTCGAAGCCTTTCGCCCGGTCGCGTAAGGCTTCGATTAGAACCTCAACGGCATGTGATGGCGGTCTTTTCACCGGCAGCAACATGCCGAACTGTAATCTGATTGCGGGTCGGAATGGTTTGAGTATCACGCCCTTGTCCGCGAAGGCACTGGCCGTAAAGACCTCGACAATCGAAACGCCAAGACCGGCTGCCACCATATCGCAAATGGCTGCACCGGATTGTGTTTCGATGTTAAGCTGGCGCTCGACCCCAAGTTCATTGAAGACCTGATCAACCCGACGACGTAGGACTGTGTCGGGAATGATGGAGATGAACTGTTCATTGGCCAGATCCGTAGGGGCAACAAAATCAGCTTCGCTCAACCGATGCCCCGGAGGTAGAACGCAAACACAATTTAGACTGGCCAATGGTATTATGTTTGCTGCGGGATAGTCGACAGGAAGCGTTGCTAAGCCGATTTCAAACTGTTGACCGTCCAGCCATTCGCGCAACTCACGCTTCACGATCGTTTTCACGGATAATTGAATTTGCGGCAGTTGTTCGTGAAATGCTTTCAATGCTTCTGGCACCAGCCGCTGCACCATAGGCATGGTGGCGATAACCCGAATGAGGCCGCTATCGGCCAGCGAGATACTTTTCATTAAACTGCTGAGATGGGTGAGGCCCGGATAGACCCGTTCAATTCCTCGAAACAGCGCCTCAGCTTCTGCGGTTGGATGCAGTCGACCCCCGTGTCTTATAAATAGCTGATAGTCGACCTGTCCTTCAAAATTGTGGATCAATCGACTGACTGCGGGCTGCGATACATTAAGTATTGCGGCTGCCTGGCTGGTTGATCCTGAGATCATGACCCATCGAAATGCATCGATCTGTTTAAGGTTGAGAGATCCAGACATTTTCACCTCCGCAATTTGAATAGGGTAGTATGGCACTATGTCAGTTTCAAATACTGGTGCATTCTACGAGTCGAAAAATTTTACGATATTTCAATGACATGTAGAATCTCGTGTCAATTCTGTCGATCATCATACCTATTACAAAACGTTATAGGTTAATGACTTATTAATATTTGAAATTATAACCAGTCCTCGTGAAAATGTCATCTACAGGCGCATTAATGCCGACATAAAACATTGGGAGGAGTTCGTAAGTGGCGTTTGAGGATGTCTTGGATGAGTATGCGCAACGTAAAAAGGTCGCTTATGCCATGGGTGGATCAGATAAGCTTGCGAAACGACGCGAGCAGGGTCGGCTGAATGCGCGTGAACGCTTGGATGTTTTGCTGGATGAAGGCTCCTTTTTTGAGTCCGGTCTGTTTGCGAAAGGTATCCGCCCCGAGGCACGTCATAAGACGCCTGCTGATGGTAAAATTGCGGGATTTGGGCGTGTAGACGGCAGAGAGATCGCCGTTATTTCAAACGACTTTACCGTCGTTGGCGCCACAAGCAGTGCCGTCAATGGAAAGAAAATCCGCCATATGCGTGAAGTCGCATCGAAACGCGGCCTCCCTCTCGTTTTTCTAGGAGAGTCCGCTGGCGCACGCATGCCTGACCGCATGGGCGCGGCAGGTCGCGCAATGCTGGGACAGGATGCTGCAGAATATTTGCGGGATCGCAAAACACCCTGGGTCTCCGCATTGCTGGGCGATTGTTACGGCTCATCGACCTGGTACGCCTGCATGTCGGATTTTGTCGTGATGCGCAAAGGCTCAACGCTGGCCGTGGCCAGCACGCGGGTGACTTCCGTCGCGATTAATCAGCCAGTTGAAGCCGAGGATCTGGGCGGGTGGCGGCTTCATACTGGTAGCACTGGTCTTGTCGACTTGGCGGTGGATACCGATGAGGAAGCGCTTGAAGCGGTTCGTGTATTCCTGAGCTATCTTCCCCGGCATAACAGCGAAATGCCGCCACGACAGGAAGCCTATTCCGAGCCTGAAAAGTCGGCTGATCATATTCTGGAGATTCTTCCTGAGACACGAAATGCGGTTTATGATGTGCGCGACATTCTTCGCTGTGTTGTCGATGGTGATTCGCTGTTCGAGTTGAAGGCAAGGTTCGGCAAGTCAATTTGTACGTCCTTGGCACGAATTGAGGGTCGTTCGGTCGGCATCCTAGCCAATAATCCAAAATTTAAGGGTGGTGCCATTGATGTCGATGCCATGCGCAAGGCTGTAAGCTTCCTTGTGCTGTGTGATTCATACAACGTGCCCGTTGTATTTATGGTTGATCAGCCAGGGTTTCTGATTGGGATCGATGGGGAGAAGCGTTGGGCACCCGGTCGGATCATGAATTGGATGAATGCGATCAGCCTGGTTAGCACGCCGAAGATATCAGTGATCATGCGTAAAAGCTATGGGCAGGCCTACCTGAACATGGGGGGCGGCCGAAACTCCGATGAAGTTCTGTCTTGGCCAATGGCGGATCTGGGCTTTGTGGATCCTGCTCTTGGCGTCCAGATGCTTCACAAAGTGAAGCGCAGCGAGGATCCAGAGCGCTTCGACGAATTGTTAGCAGATTTGAAACAGGATTCCACAGCTTACTCTCTCGCTGAACTCTATGAAACGCATGCGATTATTGATCCGCGGGAAACACGGCAATCGCTGGCTCGCTTGTTGGAAGTGCATGCTCTGAAGGGTGAAGTTGGTGAGCATAAACTAGCTACTTGGCCAACATCCTATTGATCTAATCGGATTGATGAAACGAAGGAGCCGTCATGGCTGAATTTGAAGTGAAAAGTGATATTGCCGGGTCCGTATGGAAAATCCTGGTTCAGCCCGGGGATGAAATTGCTGAAGACGACACTCTGGTAATCCTGGAATCCATGAAAATGGAGATCCCGGTCTCCTCTCCTGAAGACGGCGTCGTGAAGAGCCTAGCCTTGAAAGAAGGTGACGCCGTTGTGGAGGGGCAGTTGGTTTTGGTTCTGACAGTTTGATGAACGGCATTTGTAATTTAAAGTGAGATGACAAAATGGGGAAAGCAGAATCCAATCTTAAGGACGCGATCACACAGAAGGACCCACGGTCAATACTAGCGTGGGCGCGTCAACAGGGGTTCGCCGCACTGGATGAGCAAATCGGAAAGACGGTTCTTTCCGGATTCGGCGTCTCAGTGCCAAAATCCGATGCTGGTGCTACGCCTGAAGAAGTCCGGCAGGCCGCACTTCGGCTTAAGCCCCCATTTGCCGTGAAAGTGCTTTCCTCCCAGGCATTGCATAAAAGCGATCTCGGAGGCGTGCGTCTGGGGCTAAAATCTGCCGATGAGGCTGCTGCCGCGGCGGATTCTATACAAAAGAATTGGCCTGCTGGTGCGCCCACCATTGAAGCATTTCTAGTCGAGGAAATGGCCCCTGTTGGACAGGAGATTGTGATCGGTGGATTCCTGGATCCGCAATTTGGTCCCATCCTAATGGTTGGGTTTGGGGGTGTGTATGTTGAAATTTTTGCCGATGTAACATTCCGGATATGTCCGATCAGTCGGGATGACGCGGTATCCATGCTGGATGAGCTGACGGCGAAGCCACTACTGGATGGTGCACGCGGTCAGCCCCCTTTGGATCAGGATGCGCTGATTGATGCGTTGCTGCAGGTTGGTGGCGCGGATGGACTTTTGGTGCAGTTGCAGGGTGAGATTGCGGAACTTGATATCAATCCGCTGATTGTCAGTCAGAAGGGCGCCGTAGCGGTCGATGCCCTAATAGTTCTGTCGGATGGGTTGCGCGGTTCCAACGTTCTTGCATCGTCGGCATCCATCGACTTTGCGCCGCTCTTCAGGCCGAAAACGGTTGCAGTTGCGGGTGTTTCATCATCGGGTATAGGACCTGGAAACCGTTTCATCGCGAATTTACGGACGATGGGATATTCGGGCGAAATCTATCCGATCCACCCTAAAGCAGAGACGCTGGAAGGTTTGACGGCGTATCGCAGCCTTGGGGAAACTCCACAGCCGGTGGACTATGCCTATATTGCGGTGCCGAAAGACGGCGTTGCCGACCTGCTGAAATCTGCAAAATCGCGAGTCCAATTCGCGCAAATTATGACAAGTGGATTTGGTGAGGGTGGCGCAAATGACCAAGGTCAGGATGCGCTGATGGCAGCGGCTCGTGAAGGGGGAGTCCGCATTTTAGGGCCAAACTCTTTGGGCACACATTCACCAAAAGGCGGAATAACTTTTATCGAAGTCGACAAGGCGGAATCGGAAGCCGGCTGTGTTGGTGTCGTTTCTCAAAGCGGTGGAATCGGGATTGATTTCGTCCGGACCGGCCAGGGACGTGGGATACGGTATTCGGGTGTCGTAACTGTCGGGAACAGCGCCGATATCGGACCAAATGATCTTTTGGAATATTTTATAAACGATCCGGATACGTCGGTCATTGGGATGTATCTTGAAGACATCGGCGATGGTCGCCGGTTCTTTGATCTGTTGCGTGCCGCACAAGGGTACAAGCCGGTTGTCCTGCTAAAGGGGGGGCGAAGCAGACAGGGACAAAAGGCAGTTATGTCCCATACCGGGGCCTTGGCCGGGGATTTTAAAACATGGCGCGCGCTGTCGGCGCAAACTGGATGCGTTCTCGTCGATACGATTGAGGATCTGTTAGAATTTCTGTTGCTCTTTCAAACAATTACACCTTCTGAAGATCACGTGAGCACCCGCCTCGCACTATTTGGAAATGGCGGTGGGGCAAGTGTCGTTGCGACAGATTGTTTTGTCGATTCAGGTTTCGATCTCGCGGAATTTTCAGATCAGACGTCTGAAAGATTGAAGCAGCTTGATATTCCGGATGGAGCCAGCACAAGCAACCCAATCGATTTTCCCGCAAATGCCTTCAATCGTAGCTGTGGGAAGGTTGCTGACAGAATACTACCCATTCTTTTTGGGGATACTGGGACAGATGCGATTCTTCTGCATCTGAACCTTCCTGTTTTGGTCAGTTATCGCGGCAGCAATATCGTGCCAAATATTATTGATGCGGCAATTAACCACCGTCGTATTGCGAAGCACAATTCACTGCATCTGGTAATTGTTATGCGCTCCGATGGGTCTGAGGAAGTGGACAGTGTTCGCAGAGAACAGCGTCGACGTGCAGTAGCTGCCGGTGTTCCGGTATTTGACGATTTCGCAGTGGCGGCAAAGGCCTTGGGTGCCATGTCTCAGTTTGAGTCATTTCATAAGGCACGGCGAAATAATGAGGACAGAGCCGCATGAACGGAACAACGGATACCGCACTGGTTGTTGGTGCTGGCGGCGTCGTTGGACGTCCGGTACTGGACCATTTTGCGCAGCAAGCGGGTTGGTCTGCGATTGCTGCATCGCGCGTTCCACCGAAGGTCGGTGCGGGTATTCGAAGGGTCGCTATAGATCTACAGGATCCTGAAGATTGTCGGCGTCAGATCGCGGAAAACCGAGATGTCAGCCACATCTTTTTCGCAGCCTATAAGCCCGCGCCAGACCCTATAATGGAAGCCGAGGAGAATCTTTCCATGCTGGTCAATCTAGTGGCGGCGCTAGAGGCAGAGGCATCCGCATTCCAGCACATCAATTTGGTCCATGGCCAGAAATGGTATGGAAATCATCTTGGGCCTTATCGGACGCCCGCCCGGGAAGATGATCCCAGGCATATGCCCCCAAATTTTTACTACGACCAGCAGGATTTTATTGCTGAGCGTCAGAAAGGCAAAGACTGGAACTGGTCTTCTGTACGCGTGCAAGCGCCCTTGAGCTTTTCTGTGGGAAGTCCGATGAATCAGGTTCTGATCGTTGGTGTTTATGGATCAATATGCCGCGCCCTTGGTCAGCCTCTTCATTTCCCCGGCCCATCGGGTTGCTTCGATGCGCTGTATCAGGTGACGGATCCCGGTGTTCTGGCTAGGGCAATGCAGTGGGTCGCAACACAACCAAGTTGCGCAAACCAGGCTTTCAACGTCACAAACGGCGATTTGTTCCGGTGGCGGAATTTATGGCCGCACCTTGCGGAATTCTTTGGTGTGCCCTGCGGTGAAGTACGAACCCGATCCCTCGTCGACATGATGGGGAACAAGGGGAAGGTATGGGATCAGATCGTTAAGGAGTACAACTTAAAGAGTTATAAAATGGAGCAATTGGTCAACTGGAGATGGGGTGATTTCATCTTCGGCAGTGAATTTGACAACGTCTCATCGACTATAAAAATAAGAAAAACCGGGTTTTCAGACTGTATGGATAGTATGGAGTGTTATATAAATTCTCTGGAAAAACTACGGGCAGAAAAAATAATTCCGTAATTGTTTTAGCTTTTTCCAGAGGTGCGAATTCAACCGTTGATTGTTTTGACGGTTGTTGATGTGGTCTGGGGCGCAGCTGTGCACCTGGGCTTTCATTTCAGCGCGGACGGGACGAGCCTGCCGTGCGACTTAAAGCCGGGCAATAAAAGTCTGGCAAAGGGAGGAAGCGATGAAAGAACTTTTTACAAATATATCTCGGCGGGATTTGATAAATACCGTCGGTCGGTTTGGTATGGTTTCAACGATGCTGGCTGCAACTGGAATGGTGGGCGCAATAACGGCGCCGCGACTTGCCGCAGCGGCTGAAGATGCAAACAACAAACGCTATACCAATGAACCCAAATACAAACTGCGCTTTGGCGGCGCGGGATACAATGCGGAGCGGTTGAAATACGTTCATGTTGGATGCCTTGACTTCATTCGGGATCTGGAAGAGCGGACAAATGGCGCCATCCGAGTTGAGTTCATCGGTGAAAACCAAATCTGTAATGAATTGGATTGTGTGAAGAAGACCCAGCAGGGGATCATCGACATATTCACCTCTTCAACTCAGAATGCAGCCGGTGGGGCGCCTTACTACAACGCGCTTGATTTCGCCTATATGTTCCCAAGCCGGGCATCCTTCTATCACTTCCTCTATCATCCCAAGAGCGAGGTTCTGTTCCGCGAGCCGCTTCGTCGTCTCCATAAAGTCCAGTTCTTGTTCACGATGTATGAAGCCCGCGGTCTGATGATGGGGTTAAAATACAAGGATCGTCCGACCATTACGACTTTGGAGGAGCTACAAGGCGGTAAGAACCGGGTGACGGGGTCTCAGCCGGGACGGATTGCAATGGATCTTATGGGTTTGAACCCTGTTCCCGTCGCCTGGGAAGAAACCCTTGATGGTCTGAAACAGGGCCTGATTGATGGGGCTGAAACCTGGATGTCGGCGGTTGCCGCTTTCAACATGACCCCCGTGGTTTCCCAGGCTGTTGATCTGCGCTTCTTCTGCGGCGCGGAACATGCTGCCATGAATTCAGATGTCTTTGACAAGCTGGAGCCTGAATACCAGGATGCGGTCATGGAATCTGCGTATTTTACTCAGGCACGTATCCAAGGCACGCATGAAGCAGCCCTGGTCAATCTGGTCGGCGCGACGAACCCACCAATGCCGGGCACGACGTTCGACCAGTACGGTGTTCGCGTTGCTACTCTTTCCGACGAGGAAATCGCCAAGGCTGAACGGTTATGTGCGCCTGAATTTGTTCCAGAGCCCTGGGAAGAGTGGCGTGAACGGATCAATGAATGGTCCGGCGGCCATGATGTGTATTCGGAAATTCACGCGATTGCGCGTGAAATCGATAAAAAAACCCTCGCGCAAAACGTTAATCCACAACGTTGGTGGAAAGCCTGATCTAGAGTGGGCGGTGAGGCGGTAATTTGATCGCCTCACCGTTCTTTCATCTGATTAGAAGAACAATTTAAAACGCAGGGGAGATGCCAAGAATGAAAAAGGTCATCCTATGGCTCGATGATAATTTGGAGCCGATCCTAATTTACGTCGCCTATGCAATGATGGCCGGTCTGGTCTTTGAACAAGTGGTCCTTCGCTTTCTGTTCAAGACGCAGGTCGCCTGGAGTGCAGGCGTAGCGATCTATATGTTTATCTGGGTGACCTGGCTGGGTGCTGCGTACAATGTACGTAAACGTTCGCATCTCACTTTTGGAGAAATACGCTCTCAAATGCCCTACGTGATGCAGTTTTTTTGTTTGCTGATTGATGCTGTGCTCTGGGTGTCTCTCTCGGTTGTGGTGATATACTACGCCTTGGGTCAGATAGAGCTGCTGCAAATGAATTTCGCGTTTGTGCCTGGCACAAGCAACTTGATGCAGTGGTGGTTCTATCTGATTATGCCGCTGGGCTGGGGCCTGATCATTTTGCGCGCCCTTCAGAACCTCTGGCAGGATATTGCGACCTTCCGTCGACGAGAGCCATTCCAGCTAAATTCACAAGCGATCGCAGAATAGGAGACAATCATGGAAAATGAACTGATTGTTCTCGTCTCTGTTTCCGCTGCTGTACTGTTCATCATCGGTGTTCCAATTTTTCTTATCATCGCTCACTGGGTCTTATGGACTAGTATCATCATCGATTTCACGCTTGCTAATCTTAGCCTCACGCTGTTCGAGGGAATTAATTTCTTTGGATTGCTTGCGCTACCACTGTTTATTTTAACTGGTGACATCATCAATGCTGCGGGAATTGCAAAGCGGTTAACAGATTTCGCCTATGCCATGCTGGGATGGGTTCGCGGTGGTCTCGGTCTTGCGGCGCTTGGCGCCTGTGGGATGTTCTCGGCGATCTCAGGATCAAATGCGGCGACGACCGCAACGATCGGATCGATTATGTATAAGGAATTGAAGGAGGGAAAATATGACGACCGTTTCTCGGCCGCGACCCTGGCTTCGGGTGGGGTCGTCGGGATTATCATCCCGCCCTCCATTATCTTCGTCATATATGGGTTCTTGCTGAATCTGCCAATTGGTGACCTGTTCATGGCAGGGCTCATACCCGGTGCGCTGATGATAGTTGGAATGCAGATTGTCTGTCTGTTTATGTCCTGGAAATTCGGGTGGGGTAAAATTATTCCGTTTGAAGTTGGTAACTGCGCCCGAAAGGGTCTGCGCGCCTATCTGGGTTTCGTAGCAATAGGGATCGTATTGCTTGGTATCTATGGTGGGATATTTTCGCCGACGGAAGCCGCTGCAATGACCGTGGTGTTTGGTCTGTTGGCGGGAACACTTATTACGCGCGAAATCAAGCTTCTGGCTATCCCAAAGATATTGCTTCATTCCGGGCAGGTTGCTGGTCTCCTGGTTCCTTTGGTTGCCGTTTCAATCGTGATGCAACAGATACTGTCGATCATTGGCGCACCAGCATTCGTGGCGGGGTTATTCGATGGGATCAATGGCTACTACGCTACCATGGCCGTTTGTATGGCGATAATTCTGATCACGGGATGTTTTCTGGAAAGTGTTCCTGTTGTTATAATTCTGGCGCCTATTCTTGCCCCGATTGCTTACAGCATCGGCGTCGATCCGGTCCATTTTGCGATTATCTTTGTCACCGGAACAGCAATTGGATTCATCACACCACCCTTTGGCCTAAACCTATTCGTTGCCAGCAGTATTACCAGCGTGCCGTTCCTGCGCGTAGTACCTTTCGTAATTCCATACCTCATCGCGTTGATGTTGGCCTGGTTCGCCATTGTTAACATGCCTGAATTGTCAACCTATCTGCCATCAATAAGTGGCATGTAATTAGGCAAACCGGTGTGTCTCTATTTGCCCTGCGCGTCATGCGCAGGGTGGATTTCTCAACATGGAGTGAGTGTCATTGTAAAGCCGCAACTCAAATCAGCGTATTTGGGAGAACTTAGATTAGAGTTTGCGCACTCGCATATTGTCGGGGAGACCCCATTAGGAACGCGCAGAGTGGACTGCTTTGACAGCGGTCATTTTATCGGGCCACGACTAACTACCCGCGTTATACCCGGCACCAGTGATTGGATATTAGGTGGTCAGGATTTGGTGTACCGACCCGATGTTCGGGTGTGCCTGGAAACCGATACTGGGGAGATGATCCTAATGTCTTATCGCGGCATTCGTCGCGGATCGCCTGAGGTAATGGAACGGTTCGCGAAATCGCTGCCTGTGGATCCGGATAGTTACTATCTGCGCAGTTTGATTCAGTTTGAGACCGCGAGCGCTCAGTATTCGTGGTTGAACGAGTTGGTGGCCGTTGGTGTTGGCCGACGCAAGCCAAAGGTGACAAGTTATGATGTTTTTGAAATCCTCTGATGAGCGGTCAGATTATGCACCATGGTTGCGACTAAGGGCTCTGTTTTCTGTCATTTCGGTTTTTCCGGGCCTGGCCGTGACCTGTATAGTGGGCCTTGCGGCCGCATTCGTTTCGGACCAGTACGGCGGACCGATCATGGTGTTCGCTCTGTTGTTTGGGATGACACTCAATCCAATGGCGAACAGTCCGAATTTTGTACCAGGCATCACGCTGGCGACTACGCATATCCTCCGGACCGGCGTTGCTTTGTTGGGGGCCCGGATAACCTTAGATCAGATATCCTCTTTGGGGCTGGTGCCGATAGTCGTGGTCGTGGTGGGCGTCATCGTAACCATTCTTTTCGGCATGGTCGTGGGTCGTGCCTTTGGCTTGAGCCAACGCTTTGGCGTGCTGACGGGCGGTGCTGTTGCGATCTGCGGTGCCTCGGCCGCTCTTGCCCTGTCCGCTGTTCTGCCTAAGGGACAGAATGACGAACGCGATACAATCTTTACCGTTGTTGGAGTCACGACATTAAGCACGATCGCAATGGTTCTCTATCCCCTGTTAACAGCGATGTTGGGCTTTGACGATCGGACAGCCGGGATTTTTCTTGGTGGCACCATCCATGACGTCGCCCAGGTGGTTGGCGCGGCCTATATTATTTCCGATAACACAGGGGATGTTGCGACCTATACCAAGTTGTTGCGGGTGGCGATGTTGTTGCCGGTTGCCCTGGCACTAGGCTTTGCCTTCAATCGGGGCAGAGGTGGCGGGGAAAAGAAAGCCCGCCCGCCGTTGTTCCTTTTCGCGTTCTTCGCGTTGATCGGTCTTAACAGCGCGGGACTGATACCGGCGGAAGTTGCGACCTTGCTTGCTGATGCATCAAAGTTGTGCCTGATTGTTGCAATCGCGGCATTGGGGATCAAAACGTCACTGATGGGCCTAGTCCGCATCGGCGGTCCAGCAATTGCCCTTATCATTTTAGAGACTGTCATGCTGGCCGTCCTTGTGTTTGGAATAATCACTCTTATCGGATGATTGACCGGTAAAATTCGCCAGAGATACACTGGCTGGGAGGCCGTATCATGCTGCCGATTTGGGACCAGGTTCTGTTTCTCTGCGTCGTTGCTTTCGGGTGCTACATTCAGGCAGTCACGGGCTTTGCATTGGGGCTGATCGTTATCGCCCTTTCCGCCCTTTTTGGGATTATGTCGATTGAATTGGCTTCTATTGTTGTAACCGTTATCACGCTATCGAATGCGAGCGTGGCGTTATGGCAGAGTGGATGCCAGGTCCGTTGGAGTCGCATTATCCCCTTAGTCATTGCTTCGGCGCCAACGATCTATCTAGGTTTGTTGTTGCTCAATGAAATGAATGATGCCAGCCAGGAACTATTACGGATACTGCTCGGGGTGACCATCGTTGGCTGCAGCCTTATGCTGGTTTTTAACCCGAAACCCCTTGCAAAGGAATCCAGCCTTGTAACCTTCGGTATGCTTGGCTTCACCTCGGGCATCCTTGGAGGTCTATTTGCCGCCTATGGACCACCTCTGATCTTTCAGTTTTACCGTCAGCCTTTGCGGCTCTCTATCATCCGAGATTCGTTGTTGATGGTTTTTCTGATTTTGTCGTTGGAGCGCATCGGATTTCTTGTTCTAGAGGATGCAATGCCGATGCAAGCCTTATTACAGGCGGCCTTAGCATTGCCCGTCACATTGACCTTTACGCTGTTGGGCGGGAAGCTTCCACCGCCGCTGAGTGATCAGGCAATGCGGCGTCTGGCGTTTGTACTGCTCATGCTCGCAGGGATTGGGATTATCGTACCATCCCTGCTCGCTTACTAGGTGGGCGCGTCAGCATCCGTTTCCAGTTTCTTCAGTTCCTCGGCCAGGATTGGTAAGGCGATGTTGCAAGAATGTATTCCCATAACTGTGGTCAATTGAATTGTCTCAAGTATCTCCTCGCGCGTGGCACCAGCCTTTAAGGCGTTCTGGATATGTCGGCGAACCCCAGGCGCGTAAAGATGTGTTGTCGCCGCATTGATCGCAATTAAAATCAATTCTTTCATCTTGGGCGCTAAGGGCCCATTACGTTGCGGTACGCTCCGAAACGCCAGATATGCTTCCAGGAATTCCGGATCGAACTCCCGGAATTGCTCCCAGAGCGGATTCCAGTCGCCCTTTGTTATATGGTCTTCCGTGTTCGGATAACATGAGTTGGCCATTCTGTGGCTCCTTTATCGCTTTCGTGCGACTTCCAACACCAAGTCAGCGCCACGTTCACCAACCATTATGGCCGGCGCGTTAGTGTTGGATGATGGGATTGTTGGAAACACGGACGCATCGATGACACGCAGTCCTTCTGTGCCATGAACCCGCAATTCAGAGTCGACTACCGCATTAGCCACAGAACCAATCCGGCATGTGCCGACAGTGTGCCATGCGGTCTGGCCCGTGCGTTTTGCATAATCCAGCAATGCGTCGTCCGTTTCGTACTCAAGCCCCGGCAGATGCTCCTGAACAATAACTTTGCTGAAGGACGGCTGGCGCGAAACCTTGCCTATGAGTTTCAGGATATCAACAGCTGCAGCGGCATCTTCCGGTTCAGTGAAGTAATTTGGGGCAATGCAGGGCAGAATTGTCGGATCCGGTGACTGGATATGGACGCTTCCACGGGATTTAGGGAGCAGTTTGAACCCACCAACGGAAAAGCCGGAAAAGGAATCGATGCCGCCCAGCTTGCTTCGCGAGTACCTGTCCTTGCCGCTGATCTGGTACAATCGGATCATCGCATCTGGTCGTTGGGCGTCGGTGCTGGCCCGGGTGATTGCATGCGCCGTCGAAGATGTACCGGCGAACAGACCTTTTCGTGTCAGAAAATACCGCATCGCCTCGAACATCCTGATATGGAAGTGACAGACGATATCGTTGATTGTATGCGCCGCGTCGGTCTGATATGTCCTTCGAACCTGCAAGTGGTCACTCATATTCTCCCCGACGTTAGGATTATCCACAACAACGGAGATACCTAGATTTTTAAGTCGTTGCGCATCACCAATGCCGGAACATTCAAGCAGATGCGGGGACATAATTGCGCCAGCAGAAACGAGGACTTCACTGCGGGCATGGGCCATTCGTTTTGCGCCATTCTGCTGATAGGCGACACCGGATGCCCGGCGACCGTCAAACAGGATGGCGGTCGAGTATGCGTTTGTTTCAATTTTTAAATTAGATCGCTTGCTCGCATCACGCAAATAGGCAGTGGCTGTTGACCAGCGACGACCGTTGGAGGCTGTTTGCTCAAGATACCGCACCCCTTCATAACTGATGGCGTTATAGTCAGGTGTTTCTTGAATTCCGACTTCTTTGCACCCCGCGATGAACGCGTTAGATAAAGTATCAGGGGCGCGTTCTTTCAGATCAGTGATCCGAACCGGCCCTGTTTTCCCACGTTTTGGATCGACTGCGGCTGGGTTCGATTCCATCCGTTTAAAGTATGGGGCAACATCTTCGTAACGCCATCCGGTGACACCATCCTGAGCCCAGGAGTCATATTCGTCTGGGTCCCCCCAAAGATAGGCCATGCCGTTTACGGCGCTGGACCCCCCTAGTACTTTTCCGCGTGGCGAATAAATCCGCTGACCGGCCAAATGCTCCTGTGGCTCAGATTCATAGGGCCAGACATAGTTAGCATTCGTTAATAATTTGCCCACGCCTAGTGGGATGTGGATCCAGGGATTCCGATCTTTTCCGCCTGCTTCAAGCAGCAGAACACTGTACTTTCCGTCTTCGGTCAGTCGTCCAGCCAAGGCCGCGCCAGCGGACCCGGCGCCGACTATAATATAGTCATAGCTATCCGTCATCATCGCCTCAGAACTTCTTTTGGGCGCGGTGTGTGAAAGAATCACGTCGGAAACTGTACAAGGCCTTCGGGTCAACCTGCACATCGATCACGGCTGGCTTTCCGCAGTTCAGGGCGGCTTGCACAGCTTCACCCAGGGCATCGATCCGATCCACACGGAAACCCGCCGCCCCATACAGTTCCGCGACCTTGTCAAAGGGCGGGCTGTGAATATCGGCGCCGATATAGCGTTCCGAAAAGAAGTCCCGCTGATAGGCTTTTTCTGCTCCCCAGCATCCATTGTTCAGAACAATGACGACAGTTTGAATGTTGTGCTGCACGGCGGTGCTGAGTTCACTCAGCGTCATGCCGAAACCGCCATCCCCCATCAGACTGACGACGGGTCGATCTGGATTGGCCAGTTTAACGCCCAACCCGCAGGCGAATGAGAATCCTACAAGACCAAAGTCGAGAGGCGTGAAGAGAGATGGGCTCTGCCAGTAGTTCAATGCATCTGTTGCTTGTAGACAGAGAGTACCGGCATCCATAGTGACGGCGGCGTTCTTTGGCAGCACGTCGCGTAGAACTTTGAAGACTCCCGATGGCTGAATGGGTTCACTCATTACGGCCGATGCGTCCCGACGGGCCAGATGATCAGCACGCTCTTCCTTAAACTGAGTCAACCAGGTTTCGGCAGCGGCAATGCATTGGTTTGCGTCCAACTGAGTGGAAATCTGATCCGCTACTGAGGCAGCATCCGCCCAGATTCCCAATTCAATTGGGAAATAGCGACCAATTGCTGTTGGTTCTATTTCAACATGAATGATCGCGGCGTCACGATTTATGTTGTCATAGGTATAGAATGTTGAGTTGAATCCCAGACGTGTCCCAAGTGCCAATATCACGTCCGCTTCCTTTACCAGACGCGAGGCAACAGGGTTTCCGCGCGGGCCCATCTGTCCTGCGTTTAGTGGGTGTCCAAATGGGATCGCATCACCATGGCCAGGCGACGTCGCGACTGGGCATTGCAGGCGTTCCGCCAACTTTAGGACGGATTCATATCTGCCATTATATTTTATGCCTCCCCCGGTGACGATGACGGGGTGTTTGGCGTTCGCCAACAGTCTTGCTGCGTTCTCTATACTTTCTACGGGCGCTGCCGGAGCAGTTTGTACGCGATAGCTTACCGGTGTCGGTTGGGGGTCGAATGTCGCCTGCCCGGATAGAACGTCCCGCGGTAGATTGATATGGACCGGCCCCATGCGAGGGCTGAGAGCAACACGAAAGGCTTCGCGCAGGATCTCCTGAACCCGGTTTGTGGAGGGCACGCTCCAAGTTTTTTTTGTGATTGGTGTAAAGAGGGACTGTTGATCCACTTCTTGGAATGCATCGCGATAGAGATGCCCGGAGGAAATCGCGCCGGCGATAGAAATCACTGGGGAATAGGCGGCTTTCGCCTGGGCTAGACCGGTGACAAGGTTGGTCGCACCTGGTCCGTTCTGTCCCGCAAGGATGATGCCTGGCTTGCCGGAGGCGCGGGCGTAGCCGTCAGCCATATGTGTTCCAGTACGCTCATCCCGAACTCCGATCATCTGAATGTCGTGCGCATCGTACAGCGCGTCAAACATCTCCATGGTCGCGGAACCGATCAGCCCGAATACATGTGAAACCTTCTCATTCTGAAGTGCGGCAACGGCAGCCTGTCCACCTGTCATTTCAGTCATGTTGGGGTCTTTCTCTATTTCAGATTCATCGATTTGGTTCGTTCAACTCTTCATTTCCGGACCATAGTAGATTATAAACAAGATTGCCAACAATATTGTTTATAATCTATAAAGAAATGAATAGAGCCTTTAACGACGGCTGTCGTGGGTCTATCTCGGTAGGGAAGGTAGATCTTTAGAAAGGAAGTCGGAGTATGAAATTCTCGGTCGATGGAGTTCTTGATGAGCCACCCGCATTCAGTGATAAATCGGATAGGAAGCGTCGAGATGGGGCGACCGCTGAGCAGGTGATGGATATTCTCCGAGCTCGCATATCCCGCCATGATCTGAAGCCCAATCAACGTATTCAGGAAGTCCTGATCTCTTCTGAGTTTGAAATTTCAAGAGCGCGAGTTCGTGAAGTTTTGGGAATGCTGGAACAACGCGGCTTGGTAGAAAGAATTCCCAACCGTGGCGCTGTGGTTGCTCAGCTCAAAGCAAAAGAGATTTTTGAGATATTTGATGTGCGGGAGGTTCTGGAGGGACTGGCTGTTCGACTTGCCACACAGAATGCGCCGGATGGCACCTGGGACGATATAATTGAAACATTCGGGCCGTCGATGATTGAAAAGATCAAAGGGGGTGAAATTGAAATTTACCTGGATGCACTGGATGAACTGCGCGACCGCACATTGCTGTGGGCAGATAGCGCACATATCTCGCATTTTCTTGATCTTGTTCTGGACAAAGCCCGTGTCATAGCCCAACGCGTGACCTTGTTGCCCGGTCGGGCGGAAGAGGGCTGTGTGATGCATCACACAATGCTGACCCATATGGTGGCACGGGAAACGGAAGAAGCAGAGCGCTATAAGCGAGAAATTATACGGACGGCGCGCGCCTGTTTGGAGCGTTATCAAAGTCTCGTCTTTTAGAGTGACGGGGAGGAAGCGGAGTTTAGTCAAATGGATCAGGTATGGGAAGTCACCGCTCTGAAATATGCGGAACGCCGGGATCGGACCCGCGTAGAAAGTTTTCTTTTTGAAGATGATCACGATTCGCCGCATGACATGGACTATTTTGTTTGGGTCCTGAAATCGGGAGAGCGGATAATTCTGGTTGATACCGGATTTGACCTGCGCGAAGCCACTCGTCGGAATCGCCCGATACAACGTGATGCTGCCACTGCCGTTTCTGAACTTGGCATTTCCCCAAACGCGATCAACGAAGTGATTATTACGCATCTCCATTATGATCACGCGGGTGGCTTGGCGCGTTTCCCGAATGCTGTCTTTCACTTGCAGGAATCAGAAATGGCCTATGCCTGCGGTCCATGTATGGCTCATGCACCGCTCAATCTTGCTTATGCCGCGGACGATATTTGTGATGTTGTAAAGCAGGTCTATTCCGGGCGCGTTATTTTCCACAATGGAGAGGGACAAATCGCGCCCGGCGTGACCGTGCATCTCGTGGGAGGGCATACGCGGGGATTGCAAGTCGTCAGAGTGAAGACTCAATCTGGATGGCTTTGTTTAGCCTCGGACGCCGCGCATTACTACGAGAATTTTTTGCAAAAAAGGCTGTTTCCCCTTGTTGTGGACCTTGGGCAGATGCTTGCCGGATTTGATAGGATTCAGTCCCTGGCTTCATCACCGAGCCTTGTTGTGCCCGGTCATGATCCCATAGTCGGCGACTTATTCCCCAAATTCGATGGAACCCCAGACTTCGCCAGACGTCTTGATTTGGGGCCATCCAGAGATCCGAATACGATTTTCTCGGATAAGTAAGCAGGTTATCGTGGGAAGGAGCATTTACGCTTTTGATGGCTTCTGAACCTACACATATCTCTGCCGTTCGATGAATTTGGCTGATTAGAAACTCCGAATGTACGAAGTGTGAAAGATAGGCCGTTTCTTTAACTGGAAGTTGGTCGCGTCAGCCGATGCTCATCTCGATATGATCTGTCTGAAGTAAGTGCCTGCGGAACAAATTAATGTAATTGCATAGGACAGGGTTTCTAAATCATTGCAATGACCCGAAGGCGAATGAAGATAAAACAGAGATAGCAAACATGATCGATTCTTTTCAGCATTGTCATACCCTCGAATTCCCGCCCATATTTTTGATCATGCTCGGCAGTCAAGCAGAATATTGACTGGGATGATGGGAGTTTCGTACACACCGCCGCCGATCCTGAATATCAATGCTAGCAAACTTGGCAATCTGTTCTGCCAGCAAAATCTTCCGCGGTATTATCGATTCTCAAATGATATGCGGTTAATCCTCAATGCAGGATAATCTCACAAATTGACAGACTATTACCACTCTTCGTCTGGACACTTCGGACACTGCTGACGCAGGGGAACGGGGCGGAGCCCTGATTTTTGTATGTGCCCCTATAGGCCAGTTCTATCCGATAAAAGCTATCCAGACGCTCTGGACCGACCGCCAGAAGGTTCGTCAGGATTCGGGCATTGGCGCTGGTCGCGGCACGCACAAGGTCGAGCCCCGGCCGCTGCAGCGCCGCCATCGCTTGCAGCAGATCGCGACCTTCCTGGGTGCCCAGATACTCGATTGTCGTTTTGTCCAGGCCGGCTCGCTGTTCCGGTGTCAGTAAAAGCAGCCAGCGCAACAGGGTCGGTGCCCTCCCGACAGCGTTAACAGCGTCGTTGATCAGGACAAGAACCGGACCAATCTTGGATTCAGGCAGGTTGGCGATATGACGAACAAATATCTGGATGGCGCCATCCTTGCCGATCAGGGCCTCTTCCTTGAGGCCCGTCCATTCCGGCAGGTAGTGGCCCCATTGCGTGTCCCCGAACGGCCGATCCAGCTTCATCGTCAATGCCATGGCCTCGTTGGAGAGACCCAGCCGGGCTTCCAATTCCGGTACTGACAGATCAAAGCGATCCAGCCCGATGGCCTGCAATCGCTCAAGGATCTGACGTTCGCTTCCGCTCATAGAACGGAGATTGTCGAGATGATCGGAGGGAGGTCGTAAACTCCAGATCACCGCGCCGAGCACGGCAGCGCCCAGAAGGAAACTCCCAATAAGGATACCCAACAGCCGTCGTGATTTTGTCCGGATAAGCGTGACGAACTCCTGCTGGGCTTCTGACGCTGCCGTCCGCAGCGGAACGGGCATTTGACTATTCATCACCGTCTCCCTGCTCAAGGGGGATCAATCCGGCAACACGGAAGCTTTCGATGGCGTGCGAGATCCATTGCAGCAGATCCGCCCGCGCGCCGCTGGCCGCGAACATGTCGAGATGAAACTCCTGCGCCACATCCTGAGTGGTCATTGGGATGATGGAGCGCAGGGGTGTGTAATTGCGTTCCAGAGAGGGCCATATCTCGCTGCGGCACTGTGGCAGACGGACGATCTTCAGACCTGCATTGTGCTTCATTGCGCTCAGTCGCTCGAAATCACCACTGCTGCCATATCGCTCGAAACCGCCGCTGGCTTCGTTCAGGACAAGTATGCGTGCTGCAATCGGAAGGAAGGCATCCTCCCGGATGGAACGCTCCAGGACGGCAAGTGCATCTTCGATAGCCTGTGCCTGTGCACGCACCGGGACGACTAGGACAATCTGTGGCGCCTTTGCACTGCGCAGCACTTCCCCGGCATTGCGGGCATGGGCCCAGTTCCAGACCGTATCCACCAGATTCGCACCGATATCGACGATAGCATTCCCGGAGGCCAGAATTGCGCCGAGTTGATCCCAGTGAGAAACAACTTTTGACGCATCTGATCGAACGGCATCAAATTCTGCCCCGATACCAAGTTCCAGGACAGAGCCGCGATGGATCTTGCCAAGTTTAGAGATCGCTTCAGTTGTTGAGGAATCCGCGGAGGCAAGAATTTTGGAAATCCCTGCCTCTTCGAAGGCGAGGGCAATCAATTGAGCAATCAGGGTCTTTCCTTGTCCGCCAGTCCTGTTGCAGACAATCACAGAACAGGATCTAGGATCAACCTTCTCACCCCATTGTGGTGAGGTAAGGGTCTGGTAAAGTCTTTTCGATGAGGATGTGTCGTGCTTAGTCATTTTAGCTTCCTTTATGTGTCAGGTATCCAGAAGATCGGAGAGGCCGCGTATCGTCTTTTGTTGCGGACTATCCCGGCTCCTTGGCCGGATATTCTGAATCACGGGTTTTGACGGTATAGGTCCGGTAACAAGGTTGTCTGCGCTAGGTTGGCTGATTGCTTTGTTTGGAAGCGTTCGGGTCCGGGATAGGAGCGATCGCAACTGGCTGCCAGTCACTGGTCCACCTGATTTCCATCGCAGGCCTTCGCCTGAGAGCAGTTCGGCGACATTGGACCAGGTGCCCAGTTCCGCATGGAGTGTCAGGAGCAGATCGCGGTTCAACCGCACGAACGGCCCCACACCCTGACGCAGACTTTGTTCCCGCTTTTGGCTAGCAAGCTCTTCCGCTGCTCGCTTCAAGCGGATATCGAAGGGCTCTTTCATGGCCGCGCCCCAGTATTCGCTGCGCAGATCGATGTGTCAGTTGCTGCGGTTTTCGCTGTGGCTCGCGCTGCGCATGACGATGCGGTTGCCGCTGCGAAAAGGTCCTCTGATTTGCGAGAGGGACTTACACCGTATCGCACTACATTTCTGGAAAGGGACATGACTCACCTCACATCTCGAAATCATCACGCACGCGCCGGCGCTTTTTGCGGGGTGGTGTGACTGGGCGAGGGGGTTCGAAGGGGACAACGGGCGGCGGAGGCGCCTCACGCTTGACCTCTTCCTTTTTGACCTCATTGTCCGAGGCGACTTCAATCTCCATCTCGAACGGACAGGCTTCGTTAAGCCGTTCCCGAATGCGATGCATGGAAACGCTTCGCCCTGTTTCAGGAGAGGGAAGGGCGATAACAGCATGGAGATGGACCGATGGGGTGCTTGCAGCAGTCTGAATATTTGGTTGATGAAAGGCCAGAAGGGTCACTCTATCCGTTACGCCAAGCGCATCCGTCGCAGCGAAGAACGACTGGATCAAGGTATCCTTGGTATCTTCCAGATACCGGCCTTCCTCCGCCCGGGAGGGAGAGAAGGTGAGGTGCAGGACCGTGTGCTTCAGGTCGTCGCGAGTCTTCGATATTTCCGATACGATCTGCATGGCCTCAGAGGCTTTCATGGGCCCTAGGCTCAGGACCTATTAATTTGCATTGAGGAGCGAACAGTGATTCACAGTGGCAAAGGAGATTGCCATGACGGACCTGTTCCTTCTCTCATCCGATCAGATGTCGAAGATCGAACCGTTTTTCCCGAAGTCGCACGGTGTCGCTCGGGTGGATGATCGCCGGGTTGTTTCCGGGATCATTTACGTGCTGAAGCAAGGGCTGCAATGGAAGGACGCCCCGGCGGGCTACGGTCCGCACAAGACGCTGTATAATCGATTTCGTCGGTGGACCATCCTCGGTGTTTTCGATCGGATTTTCGCCAACTTGGCGGCGGCGGACGGGCGACCGGATACGCTGATGATCGATGCCACGCATCTGAAGGCGCATCGCACGGCGTCGAGCCTCCTAAAAGGGGGGTACTTTCCCGCCACATCGGGCGCACGAAAGGAGGGCTGAATACCAAGCTGCATGCTGTATGCGATGGCGAAGGCCGTCCCTTGGCCATGTGCCTGACGGCGGGGCAGGTCTCCGATCATATCGGTGCGAAGGTCTTGTATCCCGCGCTTCCCATAGGTGGCGGCGCGACCTTGATCGCGGATAAAGGGTATGACAGCGACGAGTACCGTGCCGCCCTGCGGGCAAAGCACATCGAGCCGTGCATCCCGCCCAGGAAAGGCAGAAAGGCTCCCGCGTCATTCTGCAAAACGACGTACAAACGACGCCATAAGATCGAAAACATGTTCGGCAGATTGAAAGACTGGCGCCGTATCGCAACCCGCTATGACCGTCGCGCCGACATCTTCATGGCCGCCATAACAATCGCCGCCATCGTCATATGGTGGATTCAATGAGTCCTGAGCCTAGTACCGATAATCCACTGTTCAGCAGATAGATGTCCGTTACTTTGGTATCGTCCTGATCGTCATGGGCTTCTGTACGGAGCACATAGCGCAATACATTGGCGGCGGTCCGCCCGCGTGTTTCACGGGTGATCATGATTGTTGATCCTTTCTATGATGGAGGCGATGAGGCGTGGGTGAGGGGTGTTCGGTGGTGGCAGCACATGGGGGTCCAGCACGGAAGCGATTGACCCACCGCCTGTTCGTGCACGGATATGACGTTTGATGAGTGTGGCCGCGTGGATTAGTAGGGTTCGGACCAGTTCACGGGCAGTTTCATCGGCCCCTTCTGAAGCGATAAGGGCGTGGGCCGCACGTGTCAGGATGATGGTATCCGCGATGGTTCGAGAACCTGGAGGATGCCGTGTCCCCTGACTCCGCGACGCGCGTCTCTGCCTTGAGCCGCTTTGGCCCAGTAACATCCATTCAAGGACATCTGTCCGGGAGCAGCCCTGTTCCAGGCACAGCAACTCCAGCGCAGCTAGTGCGTCCGAGGACAGCCGAAAACTTGTTGGATTGCGGGCCATGAGTTTAGCCCGCCGTGGATGTACGTCTTTGCTTTTCGAGCCATTCAAGCAAGTCGTTGGCGGAGTAGCGAATGGCTCGGCCACCTACTCGAATAAAAGGAGGGCCATCACTTCTGGTAACGCGCCAATTGGCGAGAGTTGATTTTGATATTCCAATTATCTTGGACACTTCAGAAGGCGTATATAAAACACCCATTTGAACATTCTCATTCATAGCGGAAGTCCCTTCTGTTGAGAGACTTTACGCAATATCAAATGTTAACAATCAAAACTACCGAATAATTCAATATAAAATTAGAATTATTCGCAAAACATCAAATATAAAATTAGAATTATATCACAATATTTAATTTTATTGATATGAACTTAAAAATCTTTCTTTTGTAAAGGTGTGAATACAACAATATATACTGACAGTTAACCTAGGCCATACCTAAGTCAGGGAATGGGGGCCAATAGTACTTTACTTGATGGGTGGGAGTGGACTAGCGATTTCGAACTGCTTTGTGAAACTTTGGTCGTTAGGCCGCCACGCGAGCGGCCGATACAGCGATCTAGATTACTTTTTTGAGTTGGCGGAATGTTGATCGGTGCGCACTCAGGTGCTGTCGATCATCTGGATATCGCCGTCATAACCTGCGGGCAATCCGATGCCGAAGCCACCGCACATGCGAACGCCAAAAAGCCCTCGATCCGCGCCAGCATCGACCATGTTTTTGCACACCAGAAGAACCGCTATAGCTTGTTCATCCGGACCATCAAGATCAAGCGGGCCGACGTGATACTGACCTCGGCAAATCTCACCTACAATATGGATCGACTGATCTTCCATGAATGCCGACGAATTGCAGGATCAGTCTGTCCCTGATCGCAGGTCCGAACCCGACCTACACCAAAACCTAAGCGTTGGAACCCAAAAACTGATACTTCAAGCCGTCAGGCTGAAGATCGTGTGATCCATTTCACAAAATTGGTGGGTTAATGCGGATGTCCAGCTTGGAGAAGTAGGTATAATTTGAAATACAACCCTTCATACATAAACTTTTATTTTTCATCTTTAGGTAAAGCTTTTGATTCAAGCAAATTTTTTGCCGTTTTAACATGCGATCGGATGGCAGAAGAACTAAATCCTTCATAGTATGTCTTAATAAGAATTATAGTATAGTGATTTATGCACTTTTCAATCTCACCATTTTCTTTTAATTTTCCCATTACTTTCATTAATGCTGTTTTATTTCTAACATGGTCAACAGCATTGTTCTTATCGTCTTTTTTTACACGTATTGCGCCGTTCTGTGAGAGCATGTTTAGAATTCTACGCTCTTCTGTGGTTAAATTTACACCTGAGAATGGATAATCTAATTTACTCGTATTCTCCGTCTCTTGCTCTTTGTTTTGGGATGCAATGGTATCGTGTTTTGTATCGACCTTATCAGAGTTTTCGCTTTGATTGACCGCCCCTGCATTACAGGCATTTACTGTAGATTCGGAATGGAGTTCACCAGTACGCTTGTAAATACAAATCCAAGAATATAGCGCAGTTTCTAAGGCGAGATCATCACATCTTATTTCAATTGTTCGTAATGAAGTCGCGGATTTGTCCGTTAATATTACCATCGTGGGAATACCAAAATTCTTCTTAGTTTTTAGTATCCTGATTTTATTTCGTTCATGCTTATGTAACCAACCATTTACTATTAGGTAAACAATCTGTTTATTTTTTGATAAACCCTCCAAGGCAATACCATTGCCATTTTGATCAACGGTCCATTTTTCTCTAGAAATACCAGATTTACGAATGCTCCACTGGAAGAGAAAGTGCCTACTCAAAAAATTTACAGAAGAAAGAGAGCCTATTGCAAACAAAAGTGGAAAAAATGCTAAAGCTACCATTGCATTGTGCGGAGCAAGGAAATTGCTTGAGTATATTGCAAATACTATCGGTATTGCGGCCAGGGCAATAGCCGAGTTGAGAAGTGGTGTCTTCTCGAACGTATTTGGAAAGTAGAACTCAAAATTTTGTGGGACGCGAAACATCGAAATCCTCCTATTGATCAATTTTCAATCTGATAATAGAAAATCGTAGAAATGATTCTTTCAAAATGTGAAGAGCTAAAATATGCAAATCCTAATTGAATGTGGGTATTGTCGACGTCTATCGGATGTTTGCTTTTTTTGGTTTGGCGCACATAGCCCTTAACTTTGAGTTTGAGGGTCGGTTGTTATCTCAAGATGTGCCTTGTTGGATTGTGATGTTTTCTGATCTCAACGCTTTGCCCTCGGTTGTTTGATAGCGATGCATTAAGTTGCCCCACGAATAAGTTCGGGTGCTTACCCGTGCTTACCGAATTTTGAGGTTCAATCGGCGGGTGGCTTCTTGCTCACAAAGGACTCTGTTGTAACTATTTCTGTTTCGCCGTCTTTCTTGGTTAACATGAAGCCACCGGTAAATTGGCCGCTGGCACCGCGGTAATGCCCTAAAGCCACGATGTTTTTGAAAGGGTTTGTTTCTTCTGGCGTGTCGTCCTCATTCTGCTCGTTTTCATCGTCCATGAAATGTCTCCTTTCTCAGTTTAGGATTTGATCTGCCTCTCACCGTTGGACCGCACAGAAGTTGCCCTGGTACCGGTTCTTCTATTCTTAACTTTCGACATCCTGCAAACTACCGTGAATTGCCATAACTGTATGCGGTGGTGCCGTGCACATACTTCTTCTGACGATCTGACCCTTAAACGACTGACCTCGGGCGCATGATATCCCCGACCAGGGCCCCGACCTTCTCGGAGGCATCCCGGAGTGGGTCCTGCGATAAATGCGCATAGGTCGATGTGGCCGACATCGACCTGTGTCCCAGCAGTCCCCCGATCACCGGCAGGGATGCCCCAGATGTCACACCGAAACTGGCAAAAGAATGCCGCAGATCATGAATACGGACATCGTCCAGACCGGCCCGTTTCCGAATCCTCCGCCACGGCTTCTGCAGATTGACCAGGGGCGCATTTTGTCTGAGGCCGGTGATTACATACGGATTCTCCGGATCGCGGGGAATCTCCCGCAATATATCGAGAGCGATGGCGTTCAGCGGGAGGGCCTTTATCCCGTTGTTATCGGTCTTGTGTTCGCGCAGGACAAGCAGCCGACGGTCCCAATCGATATCGCTCCAGCGCATGCCGACAATTTCACCGGATCGGGCCCCGGTCACAATCAGGAGGCGGATCGCGCCTGCGACATGAGGGGAGATGAGACGCTCGCTCTCGCTGTCGTCGATTGCTGTCGCCAGCCGGGCGAGTTCGTCGCGTGAGAGGAAACGCTGTCGCTTCGTCTCCCGGAAGCGCCGGACGGAGGTGGCGGGATTGCCGCCGCGTTCCAGCAGGCCCCACTCTTCCGCCCACCCGAGCATGGCCCTGAGAAGCCCAAGTGCACGGTTTGCATTGTACGGAGTGCCCTTCAGGGATTGGTGCATGCTGGCGATATCGGCAACGGTCAGTTCGGAGAGGAGGAACCGGCCGAGTTTCGGCAGGATGAATTTTTGCAGCAGCCATTTATGGGCTTCGATGGTCGACGCCTTGCAGCGCCCCTCGCAGTGATCCTGCATATAGCGGGCCGCCAGGTCGGCGACCGAGTTTTCGTCCCGCTTGCGCAGCTTGTCGGCCCTCGGATCCCGGCCCCGGCTCGAGGCACTGAGAAGCGCGCGGGCCTCGGTCCGGGCTTCCTCCAGCGTCATCACGCCGAATCGCCCGATCGTGTGGCGCCGGGATTTGTTATACTCGTTGCGATACTGGATCATGAAGCCAACCGTCCCCGACGGCTTAACCCGAATACCGAACCCCGGCATCGTGGTATCCCAGGTGACGACTTCCTGTCCCTGGATGCGCGCTTTTTCACGCGCGCTATCGATCGTGGCTTTCGTGAGCTTTGACATCACATCCTCCATCGGGTAAGCAATAGGTAAGCAAGTTATCTGTATCTCAGGCGATCAGGGTGAACCGCAATCAATCATCGAGTCAACGAAAAATTCAATTATATCAATTAGAAAGTATCTCTATATAATTTGAACAATCATGAGATAACAATCGACCCTCAAACTCATAACCTGAAGGTCGTAGGTTCAAATCCTACCCCCGCAACCAACTATCTAGCTGATAATACAGCGAAAAACAAAAAGCCCTGATCCTAACGGACAGGGCTTTTTGCTGTTTTGGCACACTATTGGCACACTCAGAGCCAATCGGCTGCCCCAAGGGGCAACAAATCTCAACTAGGATCGAGGTGATTCCCCACACTCGACGGTCAGCGAGAACGTTGATCCAGCGAACCGTCATACCTATTCATAGCGGAACCTACCTTGTTTGGAAACGTGCTTCCGTTGAAGCAAGCAAGAACGGCTACGGGTGCCGCTGCCGGTATTCATCGAAGGCGCGCTTCATCAACTCCAGCATCGTGATGTCGTGCTCAAGAGCATAGCTCTTAAACGCCTTCCGAAAATCCGGACTGACGGTGAAGTTCAACGCCACCAGCTTGCCCGTTTCCGTCTTATCCAGGTTGCCGACCGTTTGATCGGCTTGCGGCGGTGTGCCCTTGGTTACCAATTTTGGTGCAGGAATTTTTGCCATGTCATGCGGCCTCCGGTTCAGAGGCTCGCTGAAGCGCATCGACGACCTCTTGCGCAAGCCGGTCGGCTTGACGGTTCAGAGAAGCAAATCGCGTCTCCGTCAATGCCTTCCCCTCATCGTTCGCTCGTCTATAGGCCACCTTCTCCGGGAGGGCGTGCTCCAACGCCGCATATCCGGCTGTGGAAAGGTAGTGGCGCGCTTCAAGAAGCTCGGCCTCGCTATCTCCCACTCGGGTAAACACAAACAGCAGTCGCTCCTTGGGAACGCCGCTTTTCACGAGTTCATGGGCCAGCAGGACGGTCGGCTCCAGATCGTCCAGCGCCAAACCGGTCGGTAGAATAAGCAGGTTTGACGCTTTGGCGACACGGAGTGTCCCGGAAGTGCTGTGTGGCGGCGCATCGATGATCAGCAGATTATAGTGACCGGCCACCTTCAATGCCTGATCGACCGTTCCAAATCTTTCGACAGCGATCTCCGGTAATATGCCTCTTGCAAGCCGTCGGCTTTGCCAGTTGAAACTGGTCCCTTGTGAAATATCAAGATCCGCGATTTTTACGCTCCAGCTGGCGGCGGCATACTCGCGCGCAATAAGCCGGGATAGCGTGCTTTTCCCGACACCTCCCTTTTGAGAGACAACACCTATAATAAAAGTCATGATGAAAACCAATTTTATTGTTATTATTATTCGAACATATTCAAATAAAACGTTGAAGCACGCAAACAATAAATGAAAAAATCAATTAATCACGAAATAACGGAAAAGCTGATTGACGGTTCCCTTGATCCTCAGTCCCCGAGGCAATCTGGGGCTTCGAACAACAAATTGAAGACGGCAATCCGGAATCTAGGTGACGTCATTGCCTCTCAGCCACTTATCGAGGAAGAAAGCGGCGGCAGCTTACTGCGTCCGGCACCGGCCAACGATGACCAGCCCGACTTCTTTGTCCCCCGGCTGTGGGACATTGCGATCAAGGATAGTCTCTCCCTGATGGACCTTGCCCTGTTCAGATTGAGTAAGAAGCACAAGCGCAAGGCTGACATCATTACTCACAAGCTGCCGCATGCGACCGTCGAAGTCGCTGCTGGTGCGCACGGTATGGCATCCGTTTACGACTACGATTTTGTATTGTTCTGTGTTTCCTATCTCGCGGAGGGGATGCGCCTTCATAAAGCCGGGCGTGGGCCGATGCCTTCCCGCACATTCGCTCCCCATGCGGCCGATGTGCTGAAGTTCTGTAGGCTTGGTGACGGCGGGAAGCAGTATGCCGCTGTTGAGGGGATGCTTAAACGCCTGTCATCGACGGTCATCACCATCAACAACCACAGCGTAAAGAGCAAACTAAGGGCGGCCGCAGGTGGCTTCCGGTTGGTCGATGAGTGGAGTGTGTTGAGCTATACCGAAAAGCGCCCCAACCAGAAAGGCCAGCCGAACATTGCTGCCGTTTCGGTCACAATCCCGGACTGGATTTACAAGGGTGTCGTCAACCATCAGCGTCCTGAAATCCTGACCGTACACCCTGACTACTTTCTGATAGATGGTGGACTTGCCCGTTTCGTTTACAGGCTGGCACGCAAGGCCGCAGGTAGCGGGATGGCACGGTACAGCTTTGCGACCATTCATGAGCGCAGTGGTAGCAGCGGAACTACCAAGAAAACCACTTGGGCAATCCGTCAGCTGATAAAAGCCAACGATCTTCCTGAATATGATCTGAAGGAAGAAAAAGGCGTTGATGGACAACCCATCCTGACCATGACGCACCGCGCGGCGATCCCTGAACCGGCGCCACTGCTTGGAGAGGCCGCTGCATTCAACAGTGCCGTACATTAAGAACCGCCCGCCCATAAGGTGGGCTTTTTTTGTCACATAGGTTGGCGTATCTCGACCGAGATCGCCCTGTGGATAGCCCGTACATTAAGAACCCAAACCCGTACATTAAGAACCCAAACCCGTACTTTAGGAACCCTGCGCCGTACATTAGGAACCCAAACCCGTACTTTAAGAACCGGGGACTTTTGGAAAACCGCACTCACGTTGCCTTTCGCGTGCCTTTCGCCGCCTAAAACTTATTAAAACTTATATAAAACATATAAAAACACGGCCCCACTGTGCCCGCCTGTGGATAAGTCTGCCCGGGCGGGTTTCGACACGCATAAACGGTACCGGTGCTATTTGATGACCTTCTAAACCTACCTGTCGCGCCGCTTGTTCTTCTCAGCATCGAACGCCTTTTTGTTCGTTTTCCAGAAGATCAGATTGATGGCGATGACCGCCCCAATTACGATCATGATAGAAAGACCAAGGTTCTCTTTGAATATCCAGTTCAGAATTTCCATTCAACTTACTCCTGTTTGCGTTGCACCCTCGGCAAGGGGCTATGAAGGGGGTGAGACGCAATAGGCGGCGTCTCAGGTCATTCGTCGAACGTCGGGGGCATAGGTCTGCCCTTTGGATCGTCGGATGATTCTACGGGCGTCTCAGGCAGCCCTTTTGAGGGCTCTGGAGAAGCCTTGTTCTTTTCGTTCTCTTTTCTGGCTTTCGCCTTGTCCCGAAGGGCGGCGTATTCGCCTTTGTATTCGGTATCTTCCTGACCGTCGCCATTCCCTTTTTCGGGGCTTTTCATTTTTGAGGGTTGGGCGATTGCGGGCGCGGTTTCCGCTTCAGGCTCCATTTCATCGATGAAGGTGAGGTCAGGCGGTTCGGGTGCCGGGGGTGCCCGATGAACCGTATCGCCAAACATGGCCTTCTGCTCCTCCATCCACTCTTCAAGTCTCTGGTCGGCCCCGAAGAGTTTGTGCAGATGCGCCCGTATCGACAGGCCGTCCTGAAAAATGACGGCGTCCTCCCAGAACTCCCGGCTCATCAGCCGTTGTGGCGAGGCCACCCAGTCCTCGCCGCCCCAGATATCCTTGCGGCGGCCAAGACGGCCGGCAATCTCTTCTGCTGTGGTCGGATCATTGGGCTTGAAATATATTTGGCTGCGGCAGTTGGCGACGATGCTGCGCCACTTGGGATAGACCTCACTTAGCTGCGCCAGATCCTGGGTAAACAGCCAGAGGCGGATGTTGTAGCCTCGCGCAATCGCCACGGCGTTTTCGATCAGGGGCATGTAACCCAGCTGCGGCAGCTCGTCGAAGAGATACATAACCGGCCAGTGCGTGAAGCGCTTGGGCAGGTCCTCTTCATCCGCCATCGCCTTGTCGATCGCCGCCCGTGCCTTGATCGTCTCGTTCAGCATCTGCCCGAGAATGACCCGGAGAACGGAACGCATCGTGGGGATTTCATGGCTTTGCACGGAGATGAAGATCGACGCCGCTGCGCCTCTGGCGTGGCCGCTTTCGCCAATGTGCTGCCAACCCGGTGCCCGTCCTTGCATGGCGGCGAACTGAGCGCCGTTGTAGTCGTTTCCGACGATGTCCGCCATGGAGAAGCCCGGCGTTGTGGTGGACGTGGTCCTGACCACATTTTCTTGCTTCCATGCCGATAGGTGCGTCCGCAATGTTTGTGATATTGACGTGCGCATCTTGTCAAATTGCTGTTCAAGCACATTGGCAAGCTCGACATTGTCCCGCCGCTTCGTCGCCCGCAGGGTTACGAGCATGGCCTTGAAGTCGTCTTCCGATCCTGACAACTCACTTATGACCTGGCGTAAATTCTGGCGCTCGGGCGGTTTGGTCTCTTTCACATAGCTGATCAGGCCGGTCAGCAGATCGGTGGCAGATTCGTCCCAGAACTCCTGTGCGCTCATCCGCACAATGAGCAGGTCGGCGAGCACCCGTGCATCGTCCAGCGTCTCGACGAAATCCATCGGGTTGTAGCAATCAGAATCTGCCTCTCCCGGAGCCCATTTGAACACCTGACCATACAGGCTGCGCCGCCATGCCGTGTGCTCATAGTTTTCGCCCTTCGGGTCGAATACCACCACGGGGCCTGCATACTCCAGCAGATTGCGTATGATGAACCGCCGTCCCTTACCTGCACCCGTGGGAGCAACGGTCAGCACGTGACCTTCTCCCTGAAATCGTATTTGCGCCATGCCGTCATCACCGAATTCGACCCAGCCGAGGTTCAAGGCATCGGGCGGCACCTTGTCAGGCGCAAAGGAGGCGCCAGCAGCAGCTATCTGGTTGACATGCGCCCACGCCTGATGCTGCCCGGCGTGCTTAAGCTGGTCCCTGATGTGCGCCGGTAGGCACGGCATGATGTGCAGGCGAAGAATCCGACGCGCCTCATCGAGATCGCTGTTGCTGAGAGCTACCTGAAGGCTCGATTTGAAGACCCGGTCAACGTCTTCCGATCTGAAGACAATGTTGAGAACCTCGTTCCACTCGGGATCGAGGCTCTGCCGCCAGGCACGGTAATGATCGTCCTCGCTCTGCCGACGTGGCTTCTTCTCATTCCCTCCACGTCCGAACAGTTTTCCGAAGACCATCCACGATTGCCCTTGCCGCCTGAAATACAGATTCCATCTGCCATTTTTAGCCCGGTTTGCGCCGTTTGCCTAGATTTTGTGGCGGCTTGCCCCTGCGGCAGACAAGATGCCCGTTGAAGGCTGTCAGGTGCCGGATTTTGGCGCGGTCCATAAGCCTTCGATGCGCACGCCAGTGCATCAATCTCTGAAGCCACGGCCCCGCCCACTATGGCGGGGTTGTCGTTTTTGGGTGCCGTCCTGGACAAATGATCTCCCGGACTCTCTTGCCCTTGTCGCTGACCGCTGCCCACGAGCCGTCCTCATATCTGGCTTGACCTGGCAGGGACGCTGCGCGGCGCAACGGTTCCCGGTCAGTTTCTTCCCCTGACCTTCGGTCCTTCCTCGCGAAGCAAGAAACAGCCCGCTCTCCGTCCTTCGATTCTCTCCGGCCCATACCGGGTGCGCCGCCCGTCTTTGCCCCTGCCTTTCCGGTCGCCATCGGACGGCCGCGATGGGCGCGGCCCGCAAAGACAAGGAGAGAGACCATGAAGACCGAACGCCAAGACGTTTACACCCAAGTGACCAACACCATCATCGCCGCCATCGAAGCCGGAGCCGGTGACTGGCAGATGCCCTGGCACCGCTCAGGCCATGGCTTGAACCGCCCCGTCAACATCGACACCACCAACGCCTATCGCGGGATCAACATCGTCAGCCTCTGGGCCTCAGCCCAAGCACGCGGCTTCTCGACCGGCACCTGGGGCACCTACCGCCAATGGCAGAACAAGGGCTGTCAGGTCCGCAAGGGCGAGAAATCCAGCCTTGTGGTCTTCTACAAAGAATTCGACGTGGAAGAGCAGAAGGACGACGGCGACACCGAGCACGGCAAACGCCTCATGGCCCGCGCCAGCTACGTCTTCAACGCCGATCAGGTGGACGGGTTCGAAGCACCGCCCTTGCCGGTACCGAAAGACCCGGCGCAAATCCTCGATGCGGCTGAAGCCTTCGTCGCAGCCACTGGGGCCGATATCCGACATGGCGGAAACCGCGCCTTCTACCGCTTCCCGGATGACTTTATCCAGGTCCCCGCGCGCGAGCGCTTCATGGGAACCGAGACCAGCACGGCGACCGAGAGCTATTACGGCACTCTACTGCATGAGCTCACGCACTGGACCGGCAGTGCCAAACGCTGCGACCGTCAGTTCGGCAAACGCTTCGGCGATGACGCCTATGCCGTCGAGGAGCTCGTGGCGGAACTGGGCGCTGCCTTCCTCTGCGCTGACCTTGGGATCACGCTGGAGCCGCGTCGCGACCATGCCGCCTACATCGACAACTGGCTGAAGGTTCTCAAGGCAGACAAGAAGGCCATCTTCACCGCCGCCAGTCAGGCTGCCAAGGCGGCCGACTATCTGGCAGGGCTGCAAGCCACTGAGATTACCGAGGCCGCCGCTTAGGCGGCCTCTTTACGATTATTCGTCCTACGGGCATTCTGCCGACGTCATGTGAGAGTCGTGTTGGCGGTTGCTGATCACGCTAGTCCTTATCTTTGGGACTCGGCATGCAGTATGCGGAGTACACCGAGGGGCAAATTGTTGTTGAGTGCAGTTACTTGTTGTACTCTGCTTTAGTTGTAATAGATGCAGGACAATGAAATGAAACTGACCCATATCAGAATACAGAACTTCAAGTCGATTCTTGATACGGGTAAGATTTCCGTCGGGGAACTGTGCTGCCTTGTCGGTAAAAACGAAGCTGGGAAGACCGCAACTCTATCGGCTCTACAATCCATCCGACCTTTTGGCCCGCCTCAAACAAAATTTGACGTGACCGAGGATTATCCTCGTCGGTTTGCTACTCGTTACAAAGAGCGCCATTCCGATGAAGATGCGGTCGTCGTCGAAACGTGGTGGCAGCTGTCTGATAAGGGATTCGAACGTCTGGCCGATGAATTCGGTGAAGACGCCATCACTTCCCGCGAATTCAAGATCAGCAAGCGATACAACCAAGAAGGCACATCATGGTCGGTACCAATTTCGGCAAAAATAGCAATTGCCAATGCTGTTGCAGCCCAGCGTTTGAATGCCGCAGAGAAGAAGGTTGTCGAAAAAGCAGAAACTTCAGCAGCTTTGATTGCCGCCGTAGCCGGGCATGAGGAAAAATCTGAAAAACTGGCTGCATTATCCAAGCGGTTCTTGGACTATCGGGATCAGTCAATCAACCTTCGTGGCATTGATCTGATTTCTGACCTGGTCCCCACGTTTTTCTATACATCACATTATGACCGGATGAGCGGTCAAATTTCGGCACAGAAAATTGCGCAAGATAAGCAAAATAATAAGATTGAACCGGGCGATGAGATATTCATGAACTTCCTGCGGCTCGCTGGAACCGATTTGGACGAATTGAACCAGTCTCCGCGATATGAAGAATTGAACGCCAAGTGTGAAGCCGCGTCAGCCGACATTACCGACCAGATATTTCAGTATTGGTCACAGAATAAATACCTGGAGGTCAAGGTTGAGCTGAATGAGGGCAGGCCGCAAGATAAGTCCCCCTTTAACGCAGGCGCTGTAGCGCGAGCACGTGTTTATAATCAACTCCATCGGGCAAGCGTTCCATTTTCGGAGCGGAGTGCAGGTTTCGTCTGGTTTTTCTCTTTCCTGGTTCAGTTCGCCATGATGCGCCGAACAACCGACAATGTGATTATTCTTCTTGATGAGCCAGGCTTAACGCTGCACGGAAAAGCTCAGGAAGACTTGCTTCGCTACATTGAGGAAAAGCTTCTGCCTACCCATCAGGTGATTTTCTCAACTCACTCTCCGTTCATGGTCCCGCCCAAGAGGCTGGCTGACTGTCGCGTCGTCGAGGATGTCGTTGACCTAAAAGAGCCCGCCCGACCGCAATCACTCGGAACAAGAATAACCGAAGATGTCATGAGTACGGACAAGGATACGTTGTTTCCGTTGCAAGGGGCGCTTGGTTATTCCGTTACGCAATCGCTTTTCGTCGGCGAGAACAGCCTGTTGGTCGAGGGGCCGTCGGATATCCTCTATCTGCAAGCCTTCTCAAATGAACTTGAACGACGGGGACGACAGGGTCTTGATCCCAAATGGACCATGTGTCCTGCAGGCGGCATCGACAACGTGAGGCCCTTTGTGTCGCTCTTTCATGGTAACCACCTAAATGTGGCCGTCCTCTCTGACCAAGGACAAGGTGACAAGGGCAAAATTGAACGTTTGCGCCGAAGCGAAGTTCTTGCCGCTGAACGTCTTCACACGATCGCTGAATTGCTCGACCAGTCTGAGGCGGATGTTGAGGATCTTATGCATCCGGAACTCTTCTGTAAGATTATCAATGGGTGCTACGATCTGAAAGGTAAGCATGCCGTCACAGCCGCTAAACTCGCCGCGTCGGAAGGTGCCCCGCGTCAGGTGAAGCAAGCCGAAGCCTACTTCCGGCTACTACCTGCCGACATGCCCGAGTATAGTCACTACCGCCCTTCTGATTGGTTGATCCGCAATCCACAAATGCTCGACGGCGACAACGCTGAGGTGCTTGAAACACTGGACCGGGCGGAGAAGGTGTTTGCTGTTTACAATCAGATGCTCACTTAGGTTGTTTGCATAGGATTATGTGAGGGGAACGTCTTCCCCTGCCTGCAACCGCCTTCGGCGGTTTCCGTCAACCCTTCAAACGGGATTTCAACCCGTAACGCCCTTTAATGTGGGGCGCCGCCTACCTGACAATTGGTTGACGGCTCTGAAGGCCATCTTCACCGCCAGTGAGGCCGCCAAGGCGGCTGTCTTTCTGGCAGGGTTGCAAGCCGCCGACGTCACCGAGGCCGCCGCTTAGGCGGCCTCACTTCCTCACTTGTAGCGTTCGCCTTGCTCCTGACAGTGGGCACGGACTCGCTCAATCCATTTATCGTACCAGACCCAAGTGCCCTTGTAGTCGCCATCGCGGCCATAGCCGTGCGCAGGCTTCTTGGCGTCCAATTCCTTCCAGAGTGCCGTGTGAGCTTGCTGATTGAACTTTGGGAAGCCTTCAGCTTGCATCATTTCCCAAACCTGCTTGGCCGTATATCGGCGTTTGTCCACTTCTTTGAGAAGAACGCGGTTGATCTCTCGACCTTCATCGGAGTCGCCCTTGACGAACTCGACTGCCGTATCCGCACTTGACGCGCGGTTTCCGGCAATCGGTACGAATGCGACCCGATAGCGATAGGCCGGGTCCACGTACTCTGCTTCGGTCAAACCGTGCTCAAAAGCATCGATAAAAGTCTCAATGTGTCCCGGCAGATTACTGCCCTTCTTGAGCACCGCTCGCTGGTCAGCAGCGAAGGTCACGAACTGAAGCGCGATCGGTAGCCGCCGTTCCAATCCATATTGGGAGCCGAACAACGCTTTGATGGCATCATTGAAATTCAGGCAGCAGGCTTGCAGCTTGGCGCTGACCGCCTCGTCGATCCGGTTCGTTGACCGGTGTTCGATCTCATGGCGTAGCTCCAGGACGAAGTCGAGGTTCTTCACCACGCCACGGGGAACCGGGCAGCGCGCATGGCGCAGGCATTTGCCCAACTCCCAATAACAGTCCGCTCCTTGTTTCGTTTTCTTGATTGTGCCGTCGGCGTTTCGATACCGGTAGTCGATGCCCTCACGCCGGAACCAGGCGTGCATGAGATAGGTCCAGCCGATGATGCTGGTGACGATGAATAGTTCTGCCCGAAAAGTAAGCCCCGCACCGTTGAAGGTATGTACCGCAGCGATCATCGCCTCTCGTGCCTTGATAAGCAGCTCGTCACCCCGGAGACTGAGACCTGTTTCAGCGTCCACATCCGGCCAATTGATCAGAAAATCGTCCAGCTCGTCCGGGGACGCTGCCTTGAGGGCCTTGAACTTTGCCCCAGTACGGATCTCAGCGATACGCGCATGGTTGATCGAACGTGTCGGACGGGTGAAATACGCCAATATGTCCTGGTCGTTGTAACCGCCGCGATTCAACATCGCCTTGATCAGGGCGATTTCCCATTTTTCGAGCGTATTACCCCGTTTTCTGGCTGGCATATTATCCCTGAATTTAGCTTAAATCGGCTTAACTCATCGCCGTGTACCAGTGTAACGGGATTCATCAGGGGGAAAAGCCTTTCCCCTGGCCTTAGCCCGAGGTCTTCGGCGCACCCCTTTCTAGCGGGAGTGCCCGCAACGCCCCATAATGTCGTCCCTGCGGGACGGAGTTGATATGTTGGGTCGCGCTTCGCGCTTGTAACCTCTCTGTCCAGCTTGTGCCGACCCCGCCGGTCTTTCCCAAGGTCGCCGTCCGGCCTGCCCGCTCCGTTCGCTCCGCTCCCGTGTTGGCCGGATACCGCCGCTTTGCGGCGCGGCTCTCTTGGAGCCCGTCGGATGTCGGCGCTTCGCCGCCTGAACGCCTTTTCCCAATTCAGCCACTGGTTTGTCGTCGTCGCTCGCCGCTGGGCAGAGGTTCATGCGCGGGGCGTGGGTGTCCTTCGCAGATTTGAACAACTCGACGGAAGGACAAACCGACATGAGCCAAACCAATATCACCCCAGAACATCGCAGCGCCTTTGAGGCGCTGACGAGCGGGGATTATTCCAACTTCGCACTGTTCAGCTGCTTTGCGGACGGCGTACCCGCCGCCGCAATCTGCGCCGTGAACAGGGACGGGGAGGATTTCACCATCCGCCCGCTGTTCGTCTCGGTGACGGACAGCATTAGGCATTTCGACCATGACGGAAGGGAGGCAAACCAATGAGCGCGCTTCTCCTATCCGACCAGCATGCCCGCATGCTGGCTAATGGCAAAGCCAATGCCGAACGCATGGCCGACGATGGCAACACCCAGGACTTCTGGCCTGTGGTCAAGCTGTTCTGCCCATGGGGAGCGGCAACGTGGTTGCTCTCGGAACTCGACCCCGAAGACGAGGACATTGCCTTCGGGCTTTGTGACCTTGGGCTTGGATGCCCCGAGCTTGGCAGCGTGCGCCTGTCGGAGCTTGCCGCCGTGCGCGGCCCCGCAGGGCTGACCATCGAGCGCGACCGCCATTTCAAACCAACCAAGAGCCTGACGGCCTATGCCGCCGAGGCTTCCGACAAGGGGCGCATCGTCGCCTGACCCATGCCCCCGCCCTGACGGTCAGGGCTGGGGGCAACCAAACCCATATGAGGAATACGACAATGACCATCCAAACCATACCGCTGACCAAAATCACCGCCGCCGAGGGCAATCCTCGCCGCAGCATGGATGCCACCGCCCTTGAAGGGCTGGCCGCATCCATCCTGTCAGATGGCCTCCTGCAAAACCTTGTGGTGCGCAAGAAGGGGCGCAAGTTCGAGATTGTATCGGGCGAACGGCGCTATCGGGCGCTCTCCCTGTTGGTTGAGCGTGGCGATATCGCCAAGGACACTCCCGTGCCCGTCGAGGTACGGGGAGATTTGAGCGAGGCCGATGCCTTGCGGCTCGCCACCGTCGAGAACATCCAGCGGGAGCAGCTTGCCCCCATGGACGAGGCCGAAGCCTTCGCCACCCTGTTGGGTTCGGGCGCATCCCTTGAGGATGTCGCCGCCAAGGCTGGGGTGTCGGTGCTCACCGTCAAACGCCGTGTGGCGTTGGCCTCTCTCTGTGACGAAGTGAAGGCTCTCGTGCGGGACGGGGAGATTTCCCTTGGTGCCGCCGAGGCTCTGACCCTTGGCACCCACGACCAGCAACGGGCACTCATCGAGCGGCTGGAGCAGGGCTATCACTATGACAGCGACGACTTGCGCCACCTGTTGACGGGCGAGAAGCCCGCCGTCTCGCTGGCCATCTTTCCGCTGGAACAGTACGAGGGCAGTTTCACCGCCGACCTGTTCGCCGATGACGACAATACCGTCTTTGATGACGTGGAGCAGTTCTTCATCCTGCAAGAAGCGGCGGTCGCCGCCCTTGCCGAACACCACAGGGAAAATGCCGCCTTCGTTGAGGTGCTGACCGAAAGCTATGCCCCGTGGTGGCAGTACCGAGAGGCTGAGGAAGACGAACAGGGCGGGGTGGTCATTCACTTCAAGCCGTCAGGCCGTGTCGAGGTCAGGGAAGGGCTGGTGCGCCGTGACGTGTCCCCATCGGTAGCCGAGGAGACGGCAGATGCACCGACCACCCCCAAGGAGCGGCCCGAATATTCAGGCCCCGTCATCCGCATGATGAACGCCCACAAGAGCCTTGCCGTGATGGAGGTGCTGCTCGCCAATCCCCGCAAGGCCAAGGAAGTGGCCGTCATCAGCCTGTTGAACGGCTTTGACTGGACAGGACGGGTGCGGCTCGATGCCCATCCCGCTCTGGCGTATTTCGCGGGGGAGGACAACCAGCCGACCAGCTACACCGCCCTTGAGCGGGAAGCCGAGGATATGGTGACGGCGATAGGCGTGACGGATAATCGCCGTCCGTCCTACGCCCGACCCGTGCGGGGCGCATGGGAGACCTTGCTGGCCGAGGTCAAGAACCCGACCGCCCTTTATGAGGTGGTGCAGGGGTTTTCGGACGCGGAGCTTGACCAGCTGCATCTGTTCCTGACGGCACTGACCTTCGGGCAGGGCAATATGGATGCGCTCGACACGGCAGACAGCCTGTTCAACCGTGTTGCCGCCGATCTGGATGTGTCGATGCGGGATCATTGGACACCCGACGAGGCGTTCCTGACCCGCCGCCGCAAAGACCAGCTGGAGGCCATCGCCAAGGAAAGCGGGGCGGTGACCCGTCTTGGACGGATGAAGGACTACAGCAAGAGCCAGCTTGCCGCTGCCCTTGCCCGTCACTTCCAGCGATGCGCCGAAGATGATGCGACTATCCCTGCGGAACTGCGCAAGCGGGCGAATGCATGGCTTCCCGATGCCATGCGGTTCCCCGCTGTGACCGAGGGGGCTGACCTGCCATGGCAGGAAGGGGAGGCAGACGAGGCCAATGCAGACGACACGGACGGCGATCCCACGCCCGCCGTCTCGGGCGAGGGCAAGACCACGCAAGTGGCCGCCTGACCCCCGTCCGCATCAGGGGCGGTGCGGGCAGTCAGCCCGTGCCGCCTTTCTTCTTCATTCTCGGGAGGGTTTTCCCATGCACATCGTCGCCGCCATTCTTCTTATCGCCGTGGCCGCATTCGCTGCCAATGTCACGGGCAACATCGACGCCGTGGGTTGGGTGCTGCTCGGTGCGCCTTTCGTCATACCAGTCGGGATGCTTGTCCTGTGGCTGACGGGCAAGCTGCTGGGAGCACTCTTCGGCGGGACGCGCCGCGACTGAGATTTTGACCGTTCGCCGCCTGTTGCGGTGACGGCCACCATTGCCAATCACAGTCCGTCTTGGCTTTCAGCCAGGGCGGGCGTTTTCTTATGCCGCTTAACCAGCGATAGGGTGATTCAGGCCAAGGGAATTGCGCGCGGGCGGCCCTGTGTCGGGTGCGGTGATCGAGGCCGCCACCTTGAGCCTCCTAATGTTTGGTGCGGTCGCATCCCCTCACGTCCTTTCCTGTTATGGCCACACTTGAGCCCGTCGCCCGCGCCTGCAACGGCGCACGGTCAGTTTCTTCCCCTGACCTGCGGTCATTCCTCGCGAGACAAGAAACAGCCCGCTTGCCGCCCTCCACTCCGTTACGTCCCTGCGGGTGCAGGCCCGGTCTATGACGGTCTCTGACATTGGCCATGGAAAGGTCGCGAAGGGCGCGACCCCCAGACACCAAACAAAGGAGACTATCAAAATGGCAACCATCGGCACCTTCACCAAAACCGACAACGGCTTCGCCGGTACCATCCAGACCCTTGGCCTGAAGGCCACCAAGGTCACCGTGAGCAGCGTCGAGAAAACGGCCGACACCGCCCCGGACTTCCGCATCAAGGCGGGCGCAGTTGAAATCGGCGCGGCCTGGCACCGCACCAGCAAGGGCGGCAACGAGTACATCTCGGTCAAGCTGGACGACCCGAGCTTCGCCGCTCCGATCTACGCCAACCTGGTCGAGCAGCAGGACAAGGGATTTGCCCTCATCTGGAGCCGATAAGGACGACACCAACGCCGCCCGCCATCACGGCGGGCGGCCTTAACCCAAAGACATTTACAAAAGGAATTTTGACCATGAAGATTATTTTGACCGACGACCAACTAACCAAACTGCATGCGGAATCCGCCCGCCTGACAAAAGAAGCCGAGCGCCTTCTGGCAGCCGCCGAAGCCACTGACGATCCCGATGACTGGGACGCATGGAAAGAGGCGGACGGCATAGCGGCAGGGCATGCACTCGCTATCCAGTCCATGACGGACGGCAACGACGACCTGCTCGCCGCCATGAAGGGCTATGCCGAACACCTCGACGCCCGCGTCGATGCCATGTGGCAGATCTTCCATAGCCTGAACTTCGGTGACGAGCATGTCGATGACAGCTACCGGGCCGAGGGCAGAGCCGAGGGCTACGCCGCCGCCTTGCGCCACATCGAGGACGGCATGACGCCAACTGGTCCCGCGATATCCGAAGTCCCGTTCGATGTCTGGCGGGAGGCCTTCGGACCGCTGGTCAATCCGCACCGCAACCATCCGAACGCCCCCTTCGGCCGGTATCTCTTCGATACCTCGGAACTGGAACTGAAGGCACTTGCTGAAGCGGATACCGATTGCATCTGGACGCTCATCGCCGGAACCGATGACAGCCTCGTCATCGGGAGTGGCTTCCGCAAAGCGGATGCCCTCGGATACTTCATCACCGAACACTGTCCCCATATCGTCGAACCCGTAGAGTATCCCCTCAACGGGGCGGAGTGACAGCTCATCCGTTCAAGCTCGGCGCTGGCGACAGCGTCGGGTTTATCTATCCTTCATACGGAGGGGGCACGTGCCTTCCGTCTTCGTCGAGCTCCAATGAATAGGTCATCCTGATCGCGTCCCAGATTTCTCGAACGGCGTCCGTGAAGGATGCCCGCTGTTCGTGCGCTTGGGGTTTTGCTCTATTGGGTGGATTGACCGATAGCAGATACCCCAGTCCGGCGAGCAGCGGCAGCATGATGAACAGGAACAACCGGAACCGCCGCCGCTCCGTCTTTCTGGCTCCGAAGTTTGCGTCGTATTTTGCCATTGTGGCCTCTCCGTTTGTTGTTCTTGTTCGGATGCAAGCGGGATCAGGCTAGTCGCACGGTCATGCTCCTGCCTGCGTATTTGGTCGGCGATGCCGTCCTGCAATCATTGTGCGATGGCTCCCTCAATTTATGGACTCGCCCACCAGCGACCCCGCTGACGTGCCCAGCATGTCGAGGTGACCGGCATACTCATTCGGGGGCTTTCCACCCTTCCGGCTGGCCGTGACCGTCGGGCCTTCCTCATTGGGCAAACGTGGCGTCGGCGTCTCCCGCCGCAACGGCGCTGCCCGACTTTCTTCCCCGGTCTTCGACCTTCCTCGCGAAACAAGAAAGACGGTCCTCGCCGTCCTCCACTTCGTTCCGGCCCACTTCAAGTCCCGGTCGGGGCCTTGCCCCTCCGCGCCTCTTGGGGTGCGTCCGGTCGCCTATGCCGCCGCCTTCCGTTGCCCATGGAAGGCCGCGGTCGCGGCCAGGACAAACCGGAAGGAGGAAAGACCATGACCCGATTGAGCAACACCGAAAACCAATTCGACATGAGCTGGGACGAATACGTCATCGCCGTGGAGGACAGCTATCTGATCGAGGCGGAAGCCGATCTCACCGACGAACAATATCGGGATGTCAGCACCGCCTTCGACATCGGCATGACCCCAATCGGCTGCGCCATCGCCCTGATGGAAGCCCGCCGCCCGAGACGACCCGCCACCGATTGGCGCATGGCCGCCTGATCCACATTCAGCACTTCGACGCAGCGCCCCGCCGTTACACCGGTGGGGCTTCCTTTGCGTTCGCCGCCCACCCGAAACCTGCATCCGCGTGATCATCGAACGGGCCGCCGCCGAGTAGCCGATAGGCCACAAAGGCAAGCCCGCATGGTCCCCTTGGCGGGTACATTTGCGTGTCCGCCGCCGCCATCAGGCTCGCAGAACCTCACCTCGCATAGGCCTGTTGCTGGCTGTTGGCTTTTGTTGACACTTGCAATCGCACCCTGAAAACCGTAGAGTGTTGTTGAGATTTTCTGGCGCTAATTGCCTGTTCTGTCATCTTGAATCCTGAACCCACTGGCGGGCGACCCCATAAGAGGGGGAGCATTTTTGAACGACAGGGGGGAGGCAAGATGGATGTTGATCGACAAAAATACCTGACGGGCGGCCTGCGGCCCGCCCTGCCGGACAGCCCCCGAGGGGCGTCCAGCGGGTATTTCTGTGCGTTCAACAGGCCCGGCATTCGACCCCCTTGCGGGGTCTCAAGCGCAGCCCTCTTGCTCTGCGAGGCGTTAGGACAAGGGGAGGCATAGCCCCATGGCTGGACGGCGTCCCAAGGCTCCTGAAGAGCGTCGCACCAAGGTCTGCTATATCCGCCTGACCGAGGCCGAGTGGCGGAAGATTCAGAGCGACGCCATCGATGCCGGACTGCCCTTCGCCACCTATGTCCGCTGCCGTGCGCTCGGTATCAAACCACGGGTCAAGGCGCAGCGCGACAAGGTCATGGACGCGCTGCTCTATGAACTCACCTCCATGGCAACGAACCTCGGTCAGCTGGTCGAGGCGACCGGCGACGAGACCTATGGCCCCTGGGCTAACTATGTCGGCGGTGAGCTGGTCAACCGTGTCACCGACCGCTTCGATCTGGCCGCACTGATCGAACGGGAGATCGAAGCCATCAACGGCATCGGGCACGCGATCAACGCCATGGCGCGGCGAGCGAACATGGGCAAGGAGATCGACCCCGCCGACCGGGACGAGACGCTCACCATCATGCGCCGGGTGCTCGATCCACTCCACAAGGCGGTCGCCAAAAAGCCCGTCCAGATCGACGAGGACCCCGACACCGATGCGTCCCCCGATGAGGGGGGCGGGGATGCGCTTTAAGGTTCCACGCCGACAGCCGGAGAGCTTCCGGGCCTCCGCCCTTTACCTCGCGGGCGAGATCAAGGGGCTCAGCCCCGACCGGGTGGAATTCGTCGAGGTGCGCAATCTCTTTACCGACAATGCCCGTGGCGCGTCCGCCGTCATGGAGGCAACCGCCGCCAAATCCGTCCGTTGCAAACAGCCCGCCTATCACTTCATGATCACCTTCGATCCGAAGGACGCGGCGGCGGGGAAGGTGACGCCGGAGCTGAAGCGCAAGGTGGCCCAGCAGGTCATCGAGCGCATGGGCCTGACCGAGCATCAACTCATGGTCTATTCCCATCAGGACACCGAACACCCGCATATGCATTTTCTGGTGAACCGCATCCACCCGCAAAAGCATATCGCCTATGACCGCCATCAGGACGGCAGGCGGCTGACCGGGATCGTCCACGAGCTCGCCCGCGAGCACGGGCTCAATATCCTGCGCAATCGGGAATACGAACGCCAGCTTGGCCGGGACGTCGATGACTTCGCGCCCGCGCTCAGCGACGGGGAATACTGGAAGGCGCGACGGGAGGAACGTGAACCGCTCATCCCCCTTGGCAAGGATGCCACCGCCGATCTGCGCCGCCGCCTGAAGGACGATTTTTACCAGTCCCAGACCTGGGCCGAACTGAACCATCGCCTGACCCGGAAGGGCATCACCCTGGAGCGCAAGGGGCAGGGCCTGATCCTGTCCGATGGGGAGCGCTTCGCAAAACTCTCCGACATGGGCAAGGGGGTGCGGTTCAACACGCTGGAGGAACGCTTCGGCGAGCGCTTCGACGACTTTATGGCGAACCGTGCAGCCGAGATCGCCCGTGATGATCGGGAAGGGCAACAGGCTCTCGATACCAGTGACCTGGAGCCGGAAGAGCGCCGCACCGTCGAAGGCATGCTTGCCGGTGATATCGACACATCGCCGGAAGGCGATGCTGTTCGCCGTGCCGACCAGGCCGACATGGATTATCGCTACTGGATTCAGATCGAGGCCGCCTATCGCAGCCGCAAGGGCCGCGTCCGCTATGCCGAGCAGCAGGAAGCCTGGCATGCCAAACAGGCAGAACGGCAGGCAGGCTGGATCACGAAGCGCGAAGCCAGTTTTCTCGAAGGGCTGGGCAAGGTCTACACGGATGCGAACAAGGCCCGCGCCCGTTGGGATGATCTGGAGAAAAAGTTGGGCATCAAGGAAGCCGAGGACGCCATCCGCAAAGACCCCTTCCTGTTGGGGGCGATCAAGGGGGTGCGGATCGGTGACTACCGCACCCGTGACCGGGCGGAGGCGAAGAAGTCGTTCCGCTATATCATGCAGCGCCGCCAGAAGCTGCGGGACGCTCACCTGAATCTCGGGCAGGCTCATCATGAGATCGAACAGGCCCGCCGCCGCACCAAGGCCGCCATACGGGATCTGGAGACCATCCAGAAGATTGCAGGCAGCCCGGCCGAACTGCGCAAGCGCCTGTCAGCCAAGGTAGTGGCCCGCATCCGCGCCCTGGACCGGCTGAGCGAAAAAGCGCTCAAACATGCCAACCTGGCCGATGACCGCAAAGAGCAGCTGGAGCGTGCATGGCGAATGCACAATAAGCGGAAGTTGGAGCGTGAACGCACCAAAGAAAGAGGCCGACCCTTCGAGCTCGACCTCGATCTGTTCGATGAGTGAGGTTAGTCTTCGAGCAACCCCCGGAAATACGGGATGCCGTTCACCGGATCGTGCCAGCCGATATCGAAGGTGACGGGGCGTTGATCGCTATCCGTTATGGCCGTCCCCCGGCACTTTCGCTGTGCATCGGATTGACCGCTGACTTCGGCGACATCGACAATGTCGATCACCGGCACGGGGCCGGCGGCGTGGAGCCCGCCCCGTACATGGTAGACCGTCATCGGTGCTTCGCACCTGGGCAACTCATCGAACAAGGCGCCGGCATGAGCGGTTGAGGTGCCGAGCGCTTCCGATACGAGGATGGTTGTCAGAAGCAAAATCTGTGTGTTTTTGAAAAATTGCATGATGATATCCTTTCATTGAATTTGGGGGATGGCGTCGCTCGATTCCTGATCGGTGCCGTCGTGAGTGTCGAAGGCCGCCGCATCGAAACGCTTGCGGAAAAACCGGTCAGTAAAGTAGCGGACCTTCTCGGCCAGGATCGGTTTGCAACCCTGCACGAAAACCAGCATCTGGTTTTCCGGCAGGAGCATGATTTCGGCGGGTGACAGGAGCGGTCGGCCTGTTTCGGCCACCGTCTCGTTGAAATGTGAGGCCATCCAGAGCCATGGGAAACGGCCCGACCGGCTACCGCTTCTGGTCCGAACGGTGCGCTGTCCGAGCATGCCCGACAGCAATTCCGCCGTCTGGGTGTCCTGCACGTTGAAGGCTTGCCGCACCGCGCAGTTGGCGATCATCGAGCGCCATTTGACGTAGGTCTTCTGTAGCTGGTCGAGGTCCTGGACAAACAGCCAGAGGGTCGCCCCGTAACCGGCGAGATAGCCGATACCGTCTTCGATGGGTCGCATGTGCCCGAGGGCGGGCAGCTCATCGAGCAGGAACAGCACCGGATGCTTCGGGCGCTTCGCTTCCCGTGTCATGGCGGCGGTGGCAAGGCCCACCATGAGCCGCAGGACAGGTTGATAGACCGCCACATATTCGGGCGGGATGATGATGAAGAGCGAGAGCGTTTCCCGCTTCAGATCTTCCATTTTGAACGACGAGTGGTTCGTTGCCGCCTGTAGCAACGGGCTATCGAACGGCTCCATGCGGCTTTGCGCCGTGGAGATCACCGCACCGCGTTCCTTATCCTCCTTTTGGGAGAAGCCCTGTCCAATGGTGCTTATGACTATGTGCGGGGATTGAGCCATGGCATCGATGACAGCCTCGAAGCCGGATCGGTCCCGCATCAGGAGCGCCCGGACACGGTGAAGATTCCGTTCGTGGGGTTTGCGTTCCAGCGCCACATGCAGGAGCAGACCGGTCAACAATGTGCGGGCTTCCCGCTCCCAGTGATTGGCTTCCTTGCCATCGGGGGCAACCAGCATCTCCGCGATCATGCGGGCGTCGTCCACCTCATTGGGCGTGAAGGTCCGAATGAAGTCGAGCGGGTTATAGCCGTGATTGCCAAGGCTCGGGTCGAAGGGTGCAAAGGCGATAACCCTTCCAAGCGTCTCGCGATAGGCCCGTGTGACGGCATGGTTCTCGCCCTTGATGTCCGTCACGACCACAGAACCGGGGTGGTTCAGCAGGTTCGGGATGACGGCTCCGACACCTTTGCCAGAACGCGTCGGGGCGAATGTCAGCAGGTGGCCGGGTTTAGTATACCGGACAAACCGCCAGCCAAACTTGCCGATGATTGGGCCAGAATGGCGCAAGCCCGCACGTCTCAAATCGGAACCACTGGCAAACGCAGCGGAACCGTATGCGTTGTGCCTGGTAAAAAAGAGAACGCTGATAAGCCCGAAGACGAGCAAAAAAGCGGCTGCCACCATCGACGTCCAAACAGCCCAGCCATAATCACTGTTGAAAAAAAGATAGTAGATCGCCAGAAACAGGCCGGTAACGACGATGGCCCAGAAAGGTAGGTCAATTAAAATTAGGCGCACCACGCGCCAAAAAGCTGAAAAATAATCCATATTGCAGGCTCCCATTTGATAGATTGTGCGATTTCTTATGAGGGAGCGTGAAAATAAAACACTGACTATTTTGATAATAGACCCAATTGTATTACAATAAAATAGTTGCCGATCCTCTTATCAACTTCCATTTGATAAAGAAAAGATTGTGCAAAATCGGGTCGGCAACACTAAAAATCATATTTACTAATAGTCTTATAGTTCGCTGCATTAAGTTTTGCCGCAGCGCGAAATGACGGTATGTCAGCAATAAATTAGTGCGTATGAATATAAGAATTGTGAAAAATTGGAGGGCTCCAATGAGGTGAATATTTCGAGAAAGCTGCGTATCTCGGTGCTATTAGGAATCTGCATAACAGCTTCGGTATCGATTATCGTTCCAATCTGCGGGTATGCGCAAAATAAGTTTTTCGCAACGCCAAATCGCGGAATCGATGGTGCCAAGGGAAATGCACAAATCAAGCTGCTCCTTGATGAAAACACATTGCGTAGGAATGAGGCTGCGGCAAACGCAGCGAGCATAACGGCCCTCGGCGCGATAATTGATGCAAGCCTGACGACGGTTATCGACTGTGGTAATCAGGGCATGATAGGCGGCCCTGAGCATGTGACGGCTAACGCACAAAACTGTTTACCCAGTCTCGTGATCGACGCCACAGGCGAGACCGTCTTCAATCAGCCACTCCGAGCCCAGCAAGGTTTGGTTTTGGGCGATAACCCGACCTGTGACGCAAACAGCGAGGGTATGCTTCGCTATGTAACGGCGCAAAAGAGCGTAATGCTATGCACCGGTACAACCTGGATCGAGGTAGGGGCTGCTCCAGCGGCAAGCGGCGTCTTTACCCCTGTAACGAACGCCGATCTTGAACAGGTCTACACCTCCAATGCTGTGGCTCTGTCAGGCTTTTTCGGGATTAGAACCGCTACCGCCACCAACGGTGCAACTATTATTGTCAACGGTGTCTCCCAAGGCAGTTCTGCCAATGTGGAATCTGGTAACACAGTCGCATTGCGCATGACCAGCAGCGCGACCTTCAACACGGCAAAGAGCACGACATTGAATCTGTCCAGCTACAGCCAGACCTGGACAACCACGACAAAACCACAGGACACAACTCCCAATACATTCAGCTTCAACAACCTCAGCAATCAGGAACTTGATACCTTCGTTACATCCAACAGTGTTACAGTCTCTGGGTTTGACGGACCGCTCACGGCGTCGGTATCAGGCCAAGGAAACCCGCAAATCCGGGTTGGAAGTGGCACCTGGGGGTCCTCGGTGAGTGTCAATCCTGGACAGTCTTTACAACTCAAAACAACAACATCCATCGCGTACGAGACGGATGTTGTTGTAACTTATAGTGTCGGTGATTTGTTAGATACGTGGGTCATTCGAACAAAATCATCATGTGCAATGAGCGGTCAAAAAGTTACGAGCTTGGGCAGTGGCTGCACCTATGCAAATGACATCTGTTATTACTATCCAGATATTAACAGTACCGTAGCTATATACAGCAATTTTATTTCCCCGCCGAACTCATCCATTCACGGTAGCTTCAAAAAGAGAATAAATAGCTGTGATAATAGGGGAAATCATGCATGTGGAAATATTGACACGTCACAATACTACGGGTGGGGAACAACAGGGATAAATGGAATAAACTGGAGCGGACCCAGTTGTGTATTTAATCTACCAAGTGTTAATGCAACGCCGGGCTGGGGAATGCAGCAGGCGTGTCCGGGGCCGGATCTTTTTCAGAAAACATCGATTGCCCAATGTTACCGACTTGTTGAGTGACGATTGTAATCGACCGTTTTTGCAACAAGACGGGCGTCGTTGATGATATTGTGTAATCCTGTTGCGAATACTTGTTGCAGAAAGATGGAGCGAATTTGACGGTTGATCTTCGGCTATGCCCGCGTCTCGAAAGCTGAAGGCCAGGACACGGCTGCGCAGGTTGCTGCGCTGAAGGCGGCGGGGGCCGAAACCATCTTCGAGGACGCAGCGTCCGGCGGTCGCTTTGACCGTCCATCCCTTCAAAAGCTTCTGGATACGGTCGGGCCGGATGACATTGTCATTGTTTGGAAGCTCGACCGTCTTTCCCGCTCCCTCATGGACCTACTGCGCATCATGGATCGCCTCGACAAAGCAGGTGCTGGCTTCCGGTCGCTGACCGAAGCCATCGACACCACGACGCCGGCCGGGCGAATGATGATGCAGATGCTGGGCAGTGTGGCGGAGTTCGAGCGGGAGATGATCAGGGAGCGCACCCGCGCGGGCCTTGCCCATGCTCGTGAACAAGGCCGTAAGCTCGGTCGCCGCAGCGCCCTTACTAGCGACCAGCGCCGAAAGGCGATCCGCTGGATGCAGGAAGGCCAGAGCCAGGCTGAAATCGCCCGTACCTTCGGCGTTCACCGCTCGACGGTCTCGCGCATCGTTGCCGACAGCCGTGCAACCACTCGCAAAAAGTGCTGATGCGTCAATCGCTTCTTGGAGATTCCCGATTCTTCCCGTATTTTCTTAACCAGAACAAGAATCTGATCGGGCAAGCCGTATGGACACCGACATCATGACGATCCGGGAAGTCGCTGAGTATCTGAAGCTCACCGACAAAACGGCTTACCGCTTGGCGGCAGAGGGCAAACTACCGGGTTTCAAGGTTGGCGGTGCGTGGCGATTTCGCAAAGGGGACATTGATGAATGGATAGAGGCGAGGAAGCGGCACGGCGGTAAGAACGAAGCGGATCAACCTTGATGAAGATAATTGACAACACCACGCAGCTTCTAGGCGATGACCTGAAAGAGGTGGCCGAACGCGGGTCCCGGCTGAAAATTGCCGCGTCCTGCTTCTCGATCTACGCCTTCGAGGCGCTGAAGGCAGAGTTGTCGAAGATAGATAGCCTACAGTTCATCTTCACCGCCCCAACCTTTGTGCCGACCGAAGTGACAGACAGGATGCGGAAAGAGCGGCGGGAGTTCTTTATCCCGAAGAACCGGCGCGAGACGGGCTTGTACGGTACCGAGTTTGAAATCCACCTCCGCAACAAACTGACCCAGCGCGCCGTGGCGCGCGAATGTGCCGAGTGGATTCGCAAGAAGGCCAGATTCAAGTCAAATACGACAAAGGCCCCGATGCAGCAATTCCTGCATGTCGCAGGTGCGGGCGATGGCGTCGCCTATATGCCGATCAGCGGGTTCACAGCGGTTGATCTCGGGTATCAGAAGGGCGATGCGGTTTCGAACTTCGTCACGCGGTTTGATGACCCAAACCACACTCAGATGTATCTCCAGTTGTTCGACCAGATTTGGTCCGATCCGCACAAGGTTCAGGACGTCACTGAGGCAATCTGTAACCACATCGAGTCCGTCTATCAGGAGAATTCGCCGGAACGTATCTACTTTCTGATGCTCTACAATATCTTTCAGGATTTCCTGGAGGACATCGACGAAGACGTGCTGCCGAACGACCTGACGGGTTACCGGGACAGCGTGGTCTGGAACAAGCTCTTCAACTATCAGCGCGACGCCGCAACCGGCATCATCAACAAGCTGGAAACCTATAACGGCTGCATCCTCGCCGACAGCGTCGGCTTGGGTAAGACCTTCACTGCGCTTGCGGTTATCAAATATTACGAGCTACGCAACCGGGCGGTTCTGGTGCTGTGCCCGAAGAAACTTGCCGACAATTGGCAGAACTACAATACCAATCTGACCACCAACATTTTCGCCAAGGATCGCCTGAATTATGACGTGCTTTGCCATACCGACCTGTCACGAACGTCAGGCGAGTCTTTCGGTATTCCTCTGAACCGGGTCAACTGGGGCAATTACGATCTTGTCGTCATCGACGAGTCCCATAATTTCCGGAACAACGATGTCTACAAGGACCGGGAGACGCGATACCAAAAGCTGATGAACAAGGTCATACGCGCCGGGGTGAAGACCAAGGTTCTGATGCTCTCGGCGACCCCGGTGAACAACCGCTTTACCGACCTGCGCAACCAGCTGGCGCTGGCCTATGAAGGGCAGTCGGAGGCGCTGAGCAAGAGCCTGAAGACCCATGTCAGCGTCGAAGAGATATTCCGCCGCGCCCAGAAGACCTTCAATGCCTGGTCCGACCTGCCGCCGGAGGAGCGGACGGCGGCGGCGATCCTGAAGTCACTCGATTTCGATTTCTTCGAACTGCTCGATGCGGTGACCATCGCACGCTCGCGCAAGCATATCGAAACATTCTACGACACCACGGATATCGGGAAGTTTCCGGAGCGCCGCAAGCCATTGTCGTTCCATTGCCAGATTACGACGCGCCCCGATGTGATGGGGTTCAACGACATCTTCTCGCAGCTTTCTGTCCTGAAACTCGCGGTCTATGCCCCGATCAGCTACATCCTGCCCAGTCGCCTTCGGAAGTACGAAGAAATCTATGATACGCAGGTTGAAGGCGGACGTGGAAAGCTGCGTCAGGCCGACCGCGAACGCAGCCTTCAGGCGCTGATGACCACCAACCTGCTCAAGCGGCTGGAAAGCTCGGTTGAGGCGTTCCGTATCACGCTGCGTTCGCTTGGCGGCAACATCACCCGTGCGCTCGACGCCATTGCTGATTACGAGCGCTCGGGCGGGACACAGAGCATCAGCGACTACCTCGCGGATGCAGAGCTTATCGACGCCGAGGACGACGATCTGGCTGGCCTCGGGGATTTCACCGTCGGCAAGAAGGTGCAAATCAGCCTCGCCGACATGGACCTGCCGTCATGGAAGCATGACCTTGAGGCCGACCTTGTCCTGATCGAGGCCCTGGTCGCATCGATGGAGAAGGTTGAGCCTGCGGACGACGCCAAGCTTCAGAACCTCATGGCGCTGCTCCAGAAGAAGATCAGCGAGCCGCTCAATCCCGGAAACCGCAAGGTTCTCATCTTCACGGCCTTTGCCGACACGGCCAACTACCTCTATGCCAATCTTGCGCCCTTCGCGCAGCAGCTGGGGCTGCATGCCGGCAAGGTGACAGGGTCCGACACGCCGAAAACCACGCTCAAAAAGAGCTACGACTTTCAGGGCGTGCTGACCCTGTTTTCGCCGCGTTCCAAGGAAAAGGCGATTGTCCTGCCCAATGAACCGGGCGAGCTGGATATCCTGATCGGCACCGACTGTATCTCAGAGGGTCAGAACCTTCAGGACTGCGATTTTCTGGTCAACTACGACATCCACTGGAACCCGGTGCGCATCATTCAGCGCTTCGGCCGAATCGACCGTATCGGCTCCCCGAACAGCCAGATCCAGCTTGTGAACTACTGGCCCGACATCTCTCTCGATGAATACATCAACCTGAAGGAGCGGGTCGAAAACCGCATGGTGATCGCCGATGTGACGGCCACCGGGGACGACAATGTCCTGACGGCCAAAAGCAGCGACATCGCCTATCGCAAGGAGCAGCTGAAGCGCCTTCAGGATGAGGTCATTGAGCTGGAGGACGTGAAGACCGGCATTTCCATCACCGACCTTGGCCTAAACGACTTCCGCATGGACCTGCTCAACTACGTCAAGGAACACGGCGAGCTGGACAACCTGCCGAACGGCATGCACGCGGTAGTCCCGGCGCAGCCCGATCTGGGTCTTCAGCCAGGCGCAATCTTCGCCCTGAAAAACATCCATGACAGCGTCAACATTAATCAGCAGAACCGGCTGCACCCGTTCTACCTCGTCTATATCAGCGACGAGGGCGAGATCATTGCCGACCATACGGAAGTGAAGCGCCTACTCGACCTGATCCGAACCAGCTGCAAGGGGCGGGCGGAGCCGATGCCCGAGGTCTGCCGCATCTTCAATGAACGCACCCGCGACGGACGGCAGATGGATCGCTATTCCGAACTTCTCTCCAGTGCCATTCGCTCCATGATCGAGGTGAAGGAAGAAAAGGACATCGACAGCCTGTTCAGCGGCGGCCGGACCACGGCGCTTGTGCACACCATTGCGGGACTGAACGATTTTGAACTGATCGCCTTCGTGGTGGTTGAGGGTAGGCAAGAGGCGGGGAGCGCTTCTGGCGCGACAGGGATGGAGAGGAACGCATGACGGCTTTCTTCGACTACCCCAAAATTGCTGCCTTCGGCCGTGTTGTGCCCAAGAACAAGATTTACGAGCACGCCGGTGCCAACACCGCACTGAAGGAGCTGTTCGTCCGGGAGGTCGATCAGATTGTCTGGCGCTTCAAGTTGGCGCCCGAGACGATCAACCTGAGCGCCACGGGGGCGGTGCCGGAAATTCAGGTCTTCACCGTCTCGCTCAAGACCGGGAAGCTGGACGAGGCCATCCTTCGGGCAATCGACAAGGCCATTCCGTTCCCGTTGATGTTCGAGCTGACCTGGCGCGGCAAGCGCAAGGCCATGGCTGCCTACAAAAGACCAAGTGAGGCGGACAGCACCAAGTGGGTAATCAGCGAATATTTCGCTACCGATTGGGGGCCCGAGGATACGGCGCGCTCGCCTTTGCCGGTCGCTCTTGACCTTGGCGCACTCTATGAACGGATGCTTACGGCGCTCATGCCCGTCGAGCCAGCGGCTCGCCTTCAGGATGGCGAAGACATCCAGACAAGGGTGGAACGGCTGGAGGCGATCCGTGCCAAGGCGCGTGAGGTTGAGCGGATCAAGGTGCGGCTCACCCGCGAGAAACAATACAACAAGCGCGTGGCGATCAATGCAGAGCTGCGCATGGCCAATCAGGAATTGGCCGAACTGAAATCAACCGATGCTGTGCGGGCGAACGCCCTGTCGGCCGCAACGAACAAATAGGGACGAACGACCATGGACAAACTCAAACTGCACAGCCCGGACCTGTCACAGGACAACATCGCAAAAATCCGGGACCTGTTCCCCGGTTGCGTGACCGAAGCGGCTGACGAGAACGGAAAGGTGCGGTTGGCAGTGGATTTCGATCAGCTGCGTCAGGAGCTGAGCGACCACATCGTCGAAGGGCCGCAGGAGCGCTACAGGCTGGACTGGCCTGGGAAGCGGGAGGCGCTGGCATTGGCGAACGCGCCGATCGCCAAGACATTGCGCCCCAGTCGCGAAGAAAGCGTGGGTTTTGATAACACCCAAAACCTTTTTATCGAAGGAGATAACCTCGATGCGCTCAAGCTTCTCCAGGAAAATTATCTTGGTAAAGTGAAAATGATCTACATCGATCCGCCGTATAACACCGGAAATGATTTTGTTTACGAGGATGATTTCGCTGAGAGTTCGGCAGAGTTTCTTGAGCGTACGAATCAAAAGGACGAAGGCGGAAATCGACTAGTTGCCAATACGACCTCGAATGGCCGGTTTCATTCAGATTGGCTGAGTATGATATATGCAAGACTGCGTCTTGCGAAAAACCTTCTCACGTCAGATGGCGCTGTATTTATCAGCATCGATGACAATGAAGCCAGCTCACTGATTAAGGTTGGGAAAGAGATATTCGGCGATGAGAACTTTGTTGCCCAGTTGGCTGTTCAGCTGAATCCACGAGGGCGTCACCTTGATCGCTTTATCGCGAACACGCACGAGTCTGTCGTTATTTTTGTACGTGATGGGATGAATTCAGATTGCATTGGCGGCCTAGAAAAAGAAGGCCGAATGGCTGATGAGTATAATCGCAGCGATAGCAATGGCGCATTCAGACTCTTAGGGCTCCGCAATCGAAACCAATCTTTCAACCCAACAACGCGGCCAAACCTCTACTATCCACTGTATGTCTGCCCAAAAAGCGGCGCTGTCTCGTTGAACCGAGATGAGATCTTCACGGACGAAGTGTGGCCGGATACGCCAGATGGCATCAAAACCTGCTGGACGTGGGGGAAAGAGAAAGTCGCCAACGAAAGCGATTTGCTGGTTGCTGAGGATTCTAGAGGTGAATGGAGAATATTCCGCAAGGATTATCTCAACAAAGGCGGAAGTGTATCCAAAACCATGGCAAAATCTCTTTGGACAGACAAGGAGATTACTAACGATTATGGCCGCTCTGCAGTCAAAGAACTTTTTGAAAAGGCCGTAATGGACTTCCCGAAATCTCCTGCACTATTGGATCGTCTTATAAGAATTGGGTCGAATGACGGCGATATTGTTTTGGATTTCTTCGCAGGTTCCTCTTCCACCGCACACGCACTGTTAGCTCTTAACGCAAGCGAGGGCTTCAATCGGAAGTTCATCATGGTCCAGTTGCCTGAGGCCACTGCTGAAGGATCCATCGCTCGAAGTGAGGGCTACGAGACAATTGCCGATCTGTCAAAGGAACGTATCCGCCGCGCCGGTAAGAAAATTCTCGAAGGCGAATGCCACACTGATTGGGACCGTGATGTCGGATTCCGTGTCCTCAAGATCGATACGTCGAACATGCAGGATGTGTATTACCGCCCTGATCAGCTTGAACAGAAGGGGCTGCTGGATGCCGTTGACAACATCAAACCCGACCGCACGCCCGAGGACTTGCTGTTTCAGGTCATGGTCGATTGGGGCAGCGACCTTGCCGCACCCATCAGCCGCGAGAGTGTACAAGGCAAAACCGTCTTCTTCGTCAACAAGTCGGAATACGCGGGGCCGGACCTGATCGCCTGTTTCGATACGGGTGTCACCGAAGACCTGGTCAAAGAGCTTGCAAAGCATGAGCCGATCAAGGCCGTGTTCCGAGACAACGGCTTCGTTTCCGATGCGGTGAAGATCAACGTCGAGCAGATTTTCCGCCAGCTGTCGCCGACCACCGACGTCAAATCGATCTGAGGGGGCGGTAACACATGAAACTGAAATTCAAGGTCCAGCCCTATCAGACCAACGCCGTCGAATCCGTCGTAGATTGCTTTGCCGGCCAGCCGAACGTGTCGGGCATTACCTACCGGATCGATCCCGGCCGCAAGGCGCAGATGAGCAGTTTCGAAGAGGGGTTCAAGAACGCCGATATCGCGCTTCCCGACCTTCAGGTGTTGTCCAACATCAAGGACGTTCAGCGCCGCCAAAACCTGCCTTTGTCAGACGCGCTGGTTTCCAGCGCCGGGTGCAAGATCAACCTCGATACAGAGATGGAGACGGGCACCGGAAAGACCTATTGCTACATCAAGACCATGTTCGAGATGAACAAGCAGTACGGCTGGTCAAAGTTCATTGTCATGGTGCCCAGTATCGCTATCCGTGAGGGGGTCTACAAATCCCTTCAGATTACCGCCGACCACTTCGCCGAGTCCTATGGCAAGAAAGCGCGGTTCTTCATTTACAATTCCAAGCGCCTGCACGAGCTGGAGAGCTTTTCGTCGGACGCTGGCATCAACGTCATGGTGATCAACATCCAGGCGTTTGCCTCCCGCGGTGCTGACAATCGCCGTATCTATGACGAGCTGGACGATTTCCAGTCCCGCCGCCCCATCGACGTGATCGCGAGCAACCGTCCGATCCTCATTCTGGATGAGCCGCAGAAGATGGAGGGCAAGGCCACCATGGAGGCCTTGCCGAAGTTCAAGCCACTGATGATCTTGCGCTATTCGGCGACCCACAAAACCCAGCACAACCGCATCCACCGCCTGGACGCATTGGACGCCTATAACCAGAAGCTGGTGAAGAAGATTGCCGTGCGCGGCATCCATACGCGCGGCCTGGCCGGGACAAACGCCTATCTCTATCTGGAAGGCATCGACATATCGAAGAAAGCGCCCGTGGCGCGGATCGAGCTGGAGGTGAAGCTGAAGTCCGGCGAAATCAAACGCCAGCTCCGCAGGCTGGAATTTCGCGATGACCTGTTCGTGGAATCCGGCCAGCTTGACCAGTACCGCGATGGCTTCACCATCTCGCAGATCGACTACAACCACGACACCGTCGAATTCACCAATGGCATTGTGCTGAAGGCGGGCGAAGCGACGGGCGATGTGTCCGAACGGGACATCCGGCGCATCCAGATACGTGAGACGATCAAGGCGCACCTGGACAAGGAAAAGCAGCTCTTCGCGCAGGGGATCAAGGTACTGTCCCTGTTCTTCATCGACGAGGTGGTCAAGTATCGCGACTACGATCAAGCCGACGAGAAGGGTGAGTATGCACGGGTCTTCGAGGAAGAATATGACCTGCTGAAAGCCGAGTATCTCTCCGAACTAGCAATCGACAACGAAGCCTACCGCAAGCATCTTGCCGACATCGACGTGAGCAAGACCCATAACGGGTATTTCTCCATCGACAAGAAGACCAGTCGCCTGAAAGACCCGGATGTTGGGGCGCGAGCGGTCGATTCAGACGACGTAGACGCTTATGACCTGATCCTGAAGGACAAGGAGCGTTTGCTGTCCTTTGAGGAACCGACCCGGTTCATCTTTTCTCACTCCGCCCTTCGCGAAGGCTGGGACAATCCGAACGTATTCGTCATGTGCATGCTGAAGCACAGCGACAACACCATCTCTCGCCGTCAGGAAGTGGGGCGCGGCCTTCGCCTGTCCGTTGACCGGCACGGTGACCGCATGGATCACCCTGCCGTCGTCCATGACATCAACGTCCTGACGGTTGTGGCCAGCGAGAGCTATCGCGACTTTGTCAGCGGCTTGCAGAAGGAAATCTCGGACACGCTTTCAGCGCGGCCGCGTCAGGCGACCGAAGCCTATTTCACCGGCAAGACCATCGTAACCGACGCAGGTCCGGTCGAGATTACACCCGCCTTGGCGAAGCAGATTTATCGGTATCTGGTCAAAAACGATTATACCGACGATGCAGACCAGATTGCCGGGACGTATCACGAGGCCAAGGAAGCCGGAACGCTTGCCGATCTGCCCGAGGATCTGAAGCCATATGCGACGGAGGTCTTCCAGCTTATCGATACCGTCTTCAGCGATGCCCAGCTGCCGAAGGTCGAGGATGGCCGAAAGCCCAAAACCAATCCGCTGAACGCCAACTTCGAGAAGAAGGAGTTTCAGGAGTTGTGGACTCGAATCAATCAGAAAGCCGTCTACCGGGTGGAGTTCGATTCATCGGAGCTTGTTCGGAAATGTATCGGCGCCCTCGATAGCCAGCTTCGCGTGACGCCCTTGCAGTATACCGTGCAGGTGGGCGTTCAGCAGGACGGCCTGACCGATGATCAGCTCAAGACCGGTGACGGTTTTCAGGTTACCGGCACCTCAACTGAGCAAGGCGGCTCGGTGCATTCCCTGGTCAGATATGACCTGGTCGGAAAAGTCGCTGAAAACGCCCGGCTGACAAGGGCGACAGCGGCGGCGATCTTGACGGGGATCGAACCCAATGTTTTTGCCCAGTTCAAGCAGAATCCGGAGCACTTTATCGCCGAAGCGTCGCGCCTCATCGCCGAACAGAAGGCGACGATGATCATCGAGCGTCTTGACTACGACGCAGTGACCGACCGGTACGGGGTGGATATCTTCACGGCCAATCAGACGGGGCAGGACTTCTCCCGCGCCATGAAGATGAAGAACCACGTCCATGACTACGTCGTCACAGATTCCGACGTCGAGAAGCGTTTTGTGGAAGAGCTCGATACTAGCAGCGAAGTCGTGGTCTACGCGAAACTGCCGCGTGGCTTCCTGATCCCGACGCCGGTCGGAGACTACAACCCGGACTGGGCCATTTCCTTCAAGCAGGGCAGTGTCAAGCACATCTACTTCGTCGCCGAGACAAAGGGCTCCATGTCCACGATGAAGCTTCGCGAAATCGAGCGGACGAAAATCGAGTGCGCCCGGAAGTTCTTCGCAGAAATCAGCGAAGGCGCAGAGGGCGATCGGGTGAAGTACGACGTCGTCACCGACTACGCCAAACTGATGGATATCGTGGGTGGAGCGGCTGCATGACGAAAAAGAAGCCCCGCCATTGCTGACGGGGCTTCGGTCGAGGAAGGGGCCTTGTCAGGCCGCAGTCTTCAACGGCTTCGGAGCCATGCGCTGACCCTCCAGCCACTTGTTGAATTCGGCGCGGTCGATGTAGACGCGGCCACCGATCTTCAGTAGCGCAGGCTTCAATCCATTCGTTTCCGCATGGAATATCCACCAGCGCAGCGTGGCTTCCGTGATGAACGGCGCTTCCACCGCTACCTGCTTCACGGTCGCCAGGTCCCTGTAATCCACCATGGTAAACCTCATGGTCTCGGGGCCTATAAAGAGCAGGAACCTAATTTATGCCTCAGAAAAGCTTTTCATTCAATTGCGTCACGACGCCCTTCACGTGGCTCTCGGACAAGTGCGCATACCGGCGCACCATCTGAAGCGTTCGATGCCCGAGGATGTCGGCAATCTCAACGAGGCTTGCGCCGTTCATGGCAAGGTAGCTTGCCGTGGAATGCCGCAGGTCATGGAAGCGGAAGTCTTCCAGCTTGGCCGCATCTCGCGCGTTCTCCCAAGCCTTGCGGATATCCATGGGCTCCAGCCCATCCCGACGAGGGAAAAGCCAGCGAGTTTTGGGTTGATCTTCCAGCGCGTCGTAGAAGGCGTCTGTCTTGGCGACTTGCTCGGTCAACACGTCGCGAAGGTGATGCACGACCGGCACAGCGCGCGTATCGCCGTTCTTGGTATCCCGCAGGATGGCTGTATCGCGAGCGAGGTCGAGATCGCCAAGTGTCAGGCCGAGGATTTCACCCTTCCGTGCGCCCGTTGACAGGGCAAACACCACGACGGGATAAAGGTGCTCGTTATCGCTGGCCTTGCAGGCGTCGAGCAGTCGCTTGCGCTCATCATCGCTCAGGAACCGGGCACGCTCGTTCCTGATCTTCGTTATCCGGTTCACCCCGTCCAATGGGCTTGAGCCGGTCCAGCCCCACTGCATGGCATACTTGAACAGCATGGCCAGCGTGTCGCGGTAATGCTTCAGCGTCTTCGGGCTCTTGGGGCGGGGCGGCTTTTTCGGCTTTTCGTCATCGGTCAGCTTGCGGCGACCATCGCCCGCCGCTGCCAGCTCACCCATCTTCTCGCTGATCAGGTCTGCTGTGATGTAGGCAAGTGCATAGCCGCCAAGCTCCCGTTCCCAATGGGCGACGAAGGAGGCTTCCGCCCGCTTGGTTGTCTCCGCACGATGGATGAACACTTCCTTGCGGAACCGGTCGATCACGTCCTGAAGGGTCTTGTTCGCTGCCGTGCGCACAACATTCTTGAACTCGCCCTTGCGGATGCCCGTCTCAGTTTCTTGCGCCCATTGCTTGGCGTCGGTCAGGCGCTTGAAGGTACGCACCTGGTCGGGGAACCCCTTCATCCGAACCATGACCCGATAGGATGGGCCTTTCTTGCCTTCGCGCTTCTGGATGGTCGCCATGGGGTGCCTCGGGAGCCGCATCGGGCGAATGTGCCCAAAGCGGTTTTGGCACATTTTTGGCACAGTGACAATCAACAAACCCCAATAATGACCAAGCGTTCGAACAAAAAAGATGTAGCAAAATCAGTGTTAAAAATATTGAGGCTTGTTGGCGTAGTGTGCCAAAAGTGGGTTTTCTCTTGGCTCATAACCTGAAGGTCGTAGGTTCAAATCCTACCCCCGCAACCAAATAAATCATGCACTTAGCCCCGCTCTCACCAGCGGGGCTTTTGCTTGGGTAAGCATTTAGGAAGCATATAGGTAAGCAGGGGGCAGTTGTCTGCTTCTTTTTATTGGGATGATATGGCCTTCCGGTAACCAACAACGCTGTTTAAGTTTGTCTCATGCGCGTCGACGAATTCTTCCCAAATCTGGAGAATCTTTATGGCTGCAGCTCACCCGATCTCTTCAAGGTTGGGGTTTACGGGCAGGGGGTCAGGGAGGCCGTCTTGCCAGGTGACGTTTAAGTCTTCCCGCCAGGCAAATTTAACGAGGTGCTGGTCCAGGACGGATTGCATCATTCCGACACCTTCCGGTTTTTGAGCTTTGCAGTAAAATGACAGTACATTTTGATTTGCTGTCATCAGGCATAGGCCACCTGGAAATTCCACCCGGCCAAAGGTGGCATCGTATTGGACTGTCACTTTGTGGCGGAAATGCTTGCACAGTTGTTGCAGATACTTGCTGGCATTTGTCGTTTCGATGTTGGTGTGACAGTGAATCATGTCTGCGGGATCTCCTGTTGCCGGCGCGTTGGGTTAATCGCGAACGCCATCCATTCTGATAGGTTGGCTATGGCGTTTCTGATGTATGCTCCAAAACATATTATGATGACACTTGGCGTGGTGTGCGCCCAAACGCTTTGCGAAATGCGGTTGAGAAATTGGCAGCACTGGAATATCCCGCCAGGAAAGCGGCTTCCTTTACGGAAATTCGATCCCGGTCCAGCGCGACCATGGCGCGTTCCAGGTTGCGCTGACGAATGTACTTGAAGGCGCTCATGCCATGTACGGTTTGGAACAAGCGTTGCAGCGTGCTGATGCTTAGACCCGTCGCCTCAGCAATTTCCTGAAGCGGTGTGAAGCCATCACAGGTTTCAAGGAATTGTTCAACCTTTCGAATGCGGCGCTGATCGATGGCGACAAGGGGGGTGTGCGAAGTTCCGTTAGTTCCCGGTGTCAGTTGCTTCAGACTTTCCGCCAGCAATTCCAGCGCAAGGCTTTCCAGATGAAGATTTGCCATCGGCGCTGAAGAGATCGCCGCTTCCAGAATAAGTTCTGCCAGGGAGATCAGCCGGGGGGAGGGGGGCCAGACATGCTGTGCAAGATGTTTGCGGGTAAAGCGATCAATTGCATTCCCCTTTTCATCATGACGCCAATCGCTTTGGGACAACCATTCGCTTGTCACCCGAAGGCTGACCTTGCGGATATGGTCGCCCCGATGTCCACGACGCTCCAACAGGGATGTTTTGTTGCGCGAAATGATCAAGGCGCGCGGTCGGTTTGAATCCGCCCCCATTTCCCTGTCCATCAGGGGTTGCCCGTCTACAGTGGCGTCTACTGTCCCTTTCAGGAAAATCTGTAAGGTCAAGCCAGGTTGTTGTTCAGAATGTGTCACAAGATCATATTGATCGATGGCGTCAGACACGTGCAGCACCAGTCCTGGGCGCAGGCACCGCATTTCAAAACTACCCTGTAAAACGGGACCTTGAACTGTCTGTGGCGCGATAATCTGGAACTTTGAACTGACACTGTTCGCACTTTTGGTTAGTGCGTTCACATCAATTGAATGCATTGCGTCTGCTTTCTGTTTCGCTGGCATTAAGATAACCCTTTAAAACTCAAACTGTTGGTTCTCAACCCTATCTCTGATGAGTGGACTGATCCAAACATACGGCTGAGGGGCTAGGAAGGCGCTTTTTCAACCATTTGGCGTGCCTTGCACGAGCGTTTTGCAAACAAGAATGATGCCGTCGCAAAGAGCGGAGTGATGGTCTGCTTCTCCCTTCTCTCATATGATTATAATAATTAATCGCAACTCAAGGCAAGCGTTGCTTTCCCAGAGTGAATAGTGGTGCGCGATGGGCGCGCAAAGAATGCATTGGATGATGAAGGGTGGCGGACGAAGCATAATTCCGCCGCTTGGGGCCTGATGCTGTTTGGAAAAGTGGGGTGAATAGTATGAGAAAGAATCGTTCCTTCTGGAATAGCCAAGTTTCAGTTCTGGCGCTGATTGGTGGATTTGTCACGGCAACCACGTTGGGTCCCATCGGGCTGGCAAATGCAGAAGAGACATCTTCTAAGAAAGCAATTGTTCTGGACCCGCTCAATGTCGTTGGCTCAGGATACGAAACAGAGGATTCCGGCAGCTATGCTTCTGACTTGATCAGCGTCGGGGAAAAAGACGCTCGTACGGTAAAAGAGGTTCCGCAATCAACAACGGTGCTGACCAATCAATATCTGAAGGACCGCAATGTCACGTCGCTGGATACGGCGATGCGCAAGACGCCAGGTATTGTCGTGCTGGACAATGACAATGGACGTTCCAGCATTTTCTCGCGCGGTTTTGAGGTTGATAAGCTGTATTTCAACGGACTATCCGCGCCTGTTTCCAGCCGCCAAGGAACTCAGCCTGATATGTCGATCATCGACCATGTGGAAGTTCTGAAAGGGCCGGCGGGCCTGTTCGATGGTGCGGGGGACCCGGGCGGCGCGATCAATATGAGTCTGAAGCGGCCAACCCGTGAATTTGCTGCATCTGTTGAAGCATCTGGCAATACCTGGGGCGGAATTCGTGGGGTTGGTGATATATCCTCTCCCTTGACGGAGGAGGGGACATTGCGCGGCCGTGTCGTTGCAACCCGTGATCAGGGGAAGACCTGGGTTGATAACAATGACAATGATTTGAGCCTTGGTTACCTGGTTATCGAGGGGGATATCACTGAGTCCGATATGGTGACCTTCAGCGTCAGCCGGACGGAACGTGACCTGCAGCCCTTTAACGGTCTTCCAAGTTTTGCGGATGGCACACTGATTAATCTTGATACGTCTACAACAACGGGTGCCGATTGGAACACGTTTGAAAGCGGTATCACGGATGTTATGGGAGAATATGAACATTTCTTCGATAATGGCGGTCATTTTAAATTATCCGGTCTGTACTCTGAACGTACAGCAGAGTCGCTTTATGCCTATTCCAGATCAGCCGCCGCAGCGAATGGTAATATTACGGGCGTCACAGTCTATGCCGAGGACTTTGAAGAAAGCTCGTTGAGCCTGGATGCGCATATCAGCCAGCCCGTGGAACTGTTTGGGCAAGAGCACAATGTGCTGGCCGGTGTTGACTATAAACAGAATGAAAGCACATCCCTGAACAATGGTCGCGGTGTTGCCAATGGAGATACGAACAACATCTTCAACTGGAACCGAAACCTGACCATTCCGACAATCAACTATACAACTCAGGAACAGATCGAAACGAACCAGTATGGCGTCTACGGACAGGTTCGGGTTAAACCCTTCGATCCTTTGACCGTGATTGGTGGATTGCGCAGCACCTGGTATGACAGCACCAATACCAATCTCTTGACCCGCACGGAAACATCGCAAACGGTTGATGCGGAACTGACCCCTTATGCAGGTGTTGTTTATGATTTCACGCAGAACCTCTCTGCATATGGAAGCTATACAGAGATTTTTCAGCCGCAAACCGATACGGACGCGAATGGTAATCTGATTGGATCCCGAACCGGTCGCCAGTATGAAATTGGCGTTAAGGGCAATTATCAGGGGCTCAATGCATCTGCCGCTGTGTTTGATCTTGTGAATGAAAACTATGCGACGGACGCGGATGGCAATAACGCGACAGTTGGTGATGCCGGGGCAGACATCAGTGTCCGCGGTTTTGAATTGGAAGCCAGTGGTTCTGTTATGCCTGGCCTGGAAGTCATGGCGGGGTACACCTATAGCCTGATCACCTATGTCAGCGGTCCAGACAGCATTCAGTCCTTCGTGCTGCGGGGGCAAACGCCGAAGCATCAGCTTCAGATCTGGGCAAAGCAGGACATTGACATCGTGGATGGCCTATATCTGGGCGGTGGGATGAAAGCCTTTTCGGGTGCTGATAACGGCACGATCAAACGGGATGGTTACGCCATTTTTGATGTGATGGCAGGATATGATGTGACGGAGAATCTGGCAGCGACCCTGACCGTGAATAACCTACTGAATAATGAGTATTATTCCCGGACCGGATCGACGGCTTTGTTCAATTTTTATGGGGAACCCCGCAGCGCCTTGCTGAAAATGACGGCAAAATTCTAGTCACAGGAAAATTCGAAAAATGGACAGGGCGGGGTTTTACGATCCCGCTCTGTCGGGTTTTTTACACACAGTTTACTTTGTAAGGGGTGGATCATGATTCGTCAGGCGCGGTGGACGCTTTTTATCGGTGGGTTGGTTGGCCTGATGGCATTTGCGGATGTTCATGCTGCGGAAAAGGTTACAATTCCAAACAGTGAGTTGCATACCATAACGTCACGCGAAACAGGCGACGCGTATCAGATACAAATCCGTTTGCCCAATTCCAAGCCACCTGAATCCGGTTTTCCTGTTATCTATCTTTTAGATAGCAATGCCTGGTTCGGCATGGCGTCAGATTTGGTCAGCACACGGTCTCTAAACAAGGATTCGACTGGAATAACCCCCGCTATTCTGGTTGGTATCGCCTATCCGACGGACGCCCCATATGATCTGAAGCGACGGACCTTTGACCTGACCCCTCCTTCGGAGAATGTCACGATGCCACCGCGCCCCAATGGCAAGCCTTGGCCACCAACCGGCGGGGCAGATGCCTTTCTGCGGTTTATCGAAACTCAAGTAAAGCCGCTGGTTGACCAGCGTGCCCCGGTGGATAAATCGCAGGAAACACTGATGGGGCATTCCTTTGGTGGATTGTTCGCCCTGCATGTGATGCTGACACAGCCAGGATCATTCGATACGTATCTGGCGGGCAGCCCTTCGATTTGGTTCAACCAGAAACAGGTGATGGAAGAAGCTAAGGCCTATTTGGCAGCTGGTAACTCCGTGAAGGCGCGGCTGTATATATGCGTTGGGGGCGAAGAAGAGGATATCACCGCAGCGGAAGAAACGCATCCACAGGCGGAAATCAGGCGTCAGTGGAAAAAGGATAACCGCATGATCGGAAATGCGCAGGATTTCGTGGCGTTGATGTCAAATCAGCCCGAACTGGATATCGCCTTTAAGGTGTTTGAGGGGGAAGATCATGGAACGATTATCCCGCAACTGATGATCCATGGCCTTCACTTTGCTTTTAATCAGAAAGCGCCTTAGCGGTATTAACTGGTTTGAAATAGTAAACCAGCTTTTGTCCTTCAATTTGATGGATCGATGTATCAATTCCATATATGTCACGAATGACAGAGGGTACGATAATATCGTCCGAACGGCCGTCATGCAGGATTCGGCCATCCCGCATGGCAATGATCCTGTCTGCGTAACAGGATGCGAAATTGATATCGTGCAGGACAACCACAATTGTCTTGCCAAAGTCTTCCGCCATGCTGCGGAAGACCCCCATCATGGTCACAGCATGTTTGATGTCCAGATTGTTCAGGGGTTCATCCAGCAAAAGAAAATCTGTATTCTGTGACAGGGACATAGCAATAAAGGCGCGCTGTCTTTGTCCACCAGAAATCTCATCCAGAAAATCTTTGCGGATCGAACAAAGGTCCAGATACTGCAAGGCTTGTTCGATTTGCTTTCGGTCTTCTGATGTAAGGTGCCCTTTGCTATGCGGGAACCGGCCGAAGCTGACCAGATCTTCAACAGACATCCGTGTTGTTAAGGAGTTATCCTGCCGAAGCACGGCCAGTTTTTGTGCCAAGACGGATCCTGGGGTGCGCGCGATATCCTGACCATCCAGCATCACCTGACCAGATGTTGCTGGAAGCAGGCGGCTGATCAGGGACAGAAGAGTTGATTTCCCGGCCCCGTTTGCGCCCACCAGGGCAACGACACCACCGCGCTTGATCGTCAAGCTGACATCATCCACAACGACAGTCTTTCCATAGGCTTTGGTGATGTTTCTGATCTCAATCATTGTAATCGCCCACGCAGTAAAAGAATAAGAAAGAACAGGCCCCCGACAAACTCTACTACCACTCCCAAGGCTGTGTCGTAGGACAGCACATGTTCCAACACGGTCTGTCCGATAATAAGGCAGATCGTTGCGGTCAGGGCGGCGGCGGGCAGAAGCAGCGCATGGCGATGGCTGGGGATCACCAGGTAGGCCAAATGCGCTGCCAGCAGGCCCAGAAACAACATCGGTCCAACCAGGGCCGTCGATACTGCGACCAGGATCGATACCGCCATCAGGCCAATCGTCACGGCGCGGCGATGATTCAGGCCCAGGCTGGTGGATTGTTCGCGGCCAAGCGCCAGAACATCCAACATCGGTAAGGCCCGCCAAACCAATAGAAATACAGTTGCTGTGACGCCAGCCGAAATCATAAGTATATCTGGATCCGGTCGGTTGAAGGATGCGAAAATGCGATCCTGCACAACCATAAAAGCCGTGGGATCAATAAGCCATTTCAGGAATCCAGAGAGGCTTCGAAACAGAATACCAAACACGATCCCAATCAGGATCAGAAGGTGCAGGCCCCGCGTTCCACCAGAAAACAACATCCGGTACAAAAATACAGAAAAAAGGGTCAATGCAACGGCTTCGAGACTGAAACGCATTGCTGTCGACATGCTGGCGACAGCGGTCACACCTATTGAAAACACCAGAAGGCTTTGTATTAAAATGTATAACGAATCAAAACCCATGATGGAGGGGGTTAAAATTCGGTTCTGGGCCAGGGTTTGAAATATCACTGTTGATGTTCCAATTGCAGTGCCGACCAGGATCATGGTCGCTAGTTTCGCACCCCGGAACGTCATGACGAATTCCCAACTGCCCCGCACGCCAATCGTCATGAATAAGATACCGCTCAGGACGGCGATTGCCGCCAGGATTGCCAATCGGATATGCAGCGATGCCCACAGTGTCGCTGTTCCCTTACCGGTCACGGCGCATGCTCCGCAGCAACAGTGCCAAAAAGCCAGCGCCACCAATGACGCCCATGGTCGTCCCAACCGGCAACTCATAGGGATGCAGGATCAAACGGCCCGCAATGTCGGACGCCAGCAGCAGACATGCCCCGGTCAGCGCGACCCAGGGCAGGTTGCGTCGCACATTGTCGCCCATGATCAGGGTGACCAGGTTGGGGACGATTAATCCTACAAAAGGGATCATGCCGCTGGTGACAACGACCACGGCGGTTATCAGGGATACGATCACCACGCCAAAAACGACAGTCCGCCGATAGTTCAGGCCCAGGCTTGTGCTGACAGTTTCTCCCATTGCAATGACCGTGAAGCGATCAGCGGCCAGATATGCGCCAATGGTCAGGACAAGAGACAGCCAAAGCAATTCATACCGCCCCTGCAAAATGTTGGAGAAATCCCCAACGGTCCAATTGCTGAGTGCCTGCATCATATCTGTTCGATAGGCGAAGAAATTGGTTGCAGCTTCTATAACGCCCCCCAGCATAAGGCCGACCAGCGGCACGATGTAAATTGATCCCCAGGAAATGCGCTGCAGGAGTAGCAAAAACAGCGCCGTTCCCGCCATGGCAAATCCCATCGCGACCAACATGCGCCCTGCAATTGGCATTTCTGGAGCGACCAGAAGCACGATTAATAGTCCAAATGCTGCGGATTCAGATGTTCCTACTGTCTTTGGCTCGACAAATTTATTGCGTGCCAGCATTTGCATAATCAGACCGGAAACCGATAGGCCGACACCGGCCAGAATTAGCGCTACCGTGCGAGGGATACGGCTTGTGACCATAACCGTGACGGCTTCTGCCGTTCGTTCCTGCATGCCGCTTGTGTTTTGACCAAACCCGTCTATCAGCGCATTTAATGCCCCATTACTGACCCCGACAAACAAACTGGTAATCGCCAAACCGATCAGAATGAGGGAGCATAATAGAAGTTTCATTGAGGTTCGTATCTCTGGACCGACGCGACCCGTCGTCATTATGGTCTGCGCATGGCCGACAGAATGTCTTCCATGCTGCGAAGTAAAGCTTCAATGCCCCCGCCGCCCAGATACCAGGCATCCGAAGACAGGTAGACGATGTGATCCTGTTTCCAGGCGGTCGTTCGATGCATGATCGCGTTGTCCAGCAGAGTTCGGGCCGAGGCGCTGTCATGACCGATGGCCGCATCACGGTCCAACACGAACAGCCAGTCAGGATTTGTTTCCAGCAGAAATTCGTTGGAAATAGCCTGTCCATGGGTGCCGATATCCAGCGATGGCGCACTGGGCGATATGCCAAATTCATCATACAGTAAGCCAAAGCGCGAATTGGGTCCAAAGGCGCTCATCCGACCACCGGTGGTCAGAATCAATTGCCCCGTTCCTGCCGATGCGGTCGCCTTTCGAACCTCTTGCAGTTTCGCATCAATGGCCGCCAATCGTTCGGCCACCTTTTCATTCTTGCCAAAGATTTGCCCCAGCAGTTTTGCATTGTCGATAATGCTGTCGATTTGCTTCGACGGATCATAACTTAAATCCAGTGTTGGTGCGATTTTCGACAAGTCTTTCAGCTTCGACGCGGATCGTGCGCCAAGAAGGATGATATCGGGTGACAGGGCGTTGACGGCCTCATAATTGGGCTCAAACAAGGTACCAACCTTGGCGTATCTGTCGTCATCATAGGCTTGAAGGTATTCTGGTTTTGGACCGGTCGGGATACCCGTGACCGGGATATCCAGGCTGTTCAGCAAATCCAGAATACCAAGATCAAAGACTACAACCCTTTTCGGATATAGCGGAACTTCTGTTTCGCCCTGGGCATGTTTAACGATAATTGTTTCAGCGAAACCAGCGTGCGGCATGCCGAACAAGCAGGAAAAAGCTAAGAGTCCAGCTAGAAAATATCTGCGATTAAAGTGCATGATCTACTCCCGCCGCGGGTGGATACTGAGATTGGGTTGAGGCCGTTCTATAATGTAAATAATAATCATCCTCAATATAGGGGGCGGGCTTTTCTGGGCTTTCAAGCCGCCCTGCTTGTTCTGCAAAGGTTTTTGACGGTTCTGAGCAATGCCATGAGCTCAGCACTTACGGATCGATCCAATTCTCTAATGCATCGAGCATGTATAGGGCGCTGGCGTCAGGCAGGCAGGGTAATTGCGAAACCGATCAGGATAGCTCTGACACAGTTAAGGGAATGGTCATTTGTCAGGTGATCCTTTTGACCGAAGATTGTGATATCTAGTTGATGTCTATTCGGCCCGATGATAACCAAGTTGCGAATGATTATCATTTGACGGTGATGCTCTGTTGCTGACAGGCGCGTCCCGTCCCGTTGCCGAAAGAGAGCCTCTGGATCGTGCATTATCGGTGCAACATACTTGCTATCTACCTTGCACATCGACAAGAGTTGGTGAATTACGCGCATGGGATCGTAGGGGATTCTGCCCGTGCGGAAGATGTCGTCCAGGAAGCGTGGATGCGGCTCAGCGTAGTCGCAAAGGATCGTTCTCTGGATGAACCTGTCGGGTATGTTTATCGTACCGTTCGTAATCTGGCGATTGATGCATACCGTCGGCAACGCCGGGAAAATCACGTTCTGGATTCAGATGGTGGGATGTTGTCTGCGTCTGCCGTTGACAGCGCGCCGTCCCCGGAAGCCGTTGCGTCGTCAAAGGATGATTTAAGGTTACTGAATGAAGCGCTATCAGAATTGCCGGAACGAACGCGGATTGCTGTCGAGATGCGACGCTTTGGAGGATACAAATTAAAAGAGATCGCCGACCATCTGAACATTTCAGTCACGACAGCACATGATATTATTGCTGTCGGGATCGCCCATTGCATGAGGCGCGTCCGACCGGGATCCTCATTATGAAATCTCCTTATACCGAAAAAGTACCGGGGTCATTCGTCTTTATGTTTAGTACAGGAAGTATCGTGTCTGTGAAAACCCTGTTTAAGGTGACACCAGCACTGTTTGAGGGACCCTCATGAAGTCATCGCCTTCAGACCACAAAGAAGCTGCTGCCAAGGCCGCCTCCTATTGGCTTGTCTCTTTGGAGGAGGATCCAGATGATCCGACGCTGAAACGTCAGTTTCAGAGCTGGCTGAATGCGGATGCAGAAAACGCAGTCGCTTGGAAAAATGCGTCCGAGGTTTATGAAATGATGCTGTTGACCAGCCCGAAATCGACAGATCAATGGCCGGTTGAGGCAGCTTCTGGCGAAACGATTGCCCGCAGTTCATTCTCACCGCAGGCGGTCACTGTTTCTCAAACCATGCGCCCTTCCCGGCGGGATTCTGGACGGCATGGTTCTGCACGACGTGTCGTGCGGCGGGCTGTTCTGGGCGGTATCGCGGCTTCGATCGCTGCCTGCTTCATGGTTATATTCGCACCATCGATATTGTTGCACGTAACGGCGGACAACGTCACCGGGTCAGGTGAAACCGAAACCGTAACGCTCTCAGACGGAAGCCTTATCTATCTGGGGCCTGACAGTGCCGTCACAATCAACGAAATCGCCCAGAATCATCGGGATGTCGAATTGCTGCGCGGCGAAGCCTTCTTCGTCGTGACACCGGACCCGAACCGACCGTTTCAGGTGCATTCAGGTGATATCGTAACCACGGTCCTTGGCACATCATTTGATGTACATTTGGGGGAAGATAACGCGTCTGTTGGCGTGCGCGAAGGCCATGTTGCCGTTGCCGGTAACATTTCGAATATGGGCATAGCCGAGGAACTTACCGCGGGCGATTGGATCCGGATCACAAAATCTGGCGAAGTTCAGCGCGGGAATATGCCACTGGATTTCATCGCAGCCTGGATGGACGGGCAAATTGTCGCGCGGGATCGTATCCTTTCTGATGTTGTCGATGATTTGCGACGACACTTTTCCGGCACAATCCTTTTAGCCGATGTCGATTTGGCGAAGAAACGCGTGTCAGGTGTTTATAACACCAACGATCCGCAGGCAGCCCTTTCCGCAATTGTTGGCGCACATGGCGGGCGAGTCACGAAGATTTCTCCCTGGCTGCTGGTTGTTTCGGCCGGGTGATGTTGCTTTGCTTTATCCTGTCGGGAAAAGCGTCTTCCGAAAAATCTGATCGCACGCTATTTGCCGCCACCTCAGATAAATTTTTTATTCTGTGATTTTTTCCGAAAAAACCATCAGCCCCATCGTTCTGTAATCAAGAAGGTGCGATTGCATGTCATTCGCATTTATGCGGTTTTGATTATATTGAGGATTGGGAGGTCGACAGATGCGGTCGAATTGTGTGAGGAAAACGAGACGAGGTGCGCGATACGGTGCCCTTATGATGTCCACTGCGCTGGTTGCCCTGTTTGCGGTTCCCTCACTTGTATATGCAGAAGCAAAGCTGAAGACATCGGTTCTGGCTCAAGCAAAATCTGTCGATCTCAAAATTCCGGCTCAATCCCTGACGAATGCGCTGGCCCTGTTCGGACGGCAATCTGGTATGCAGGTCTCGGTGGATGCTGAATTGATCCGCAACAAAAATACCAGCGGCGTTTCGGGGGAGATGAGCGTTCAGGATGGTTTGGCAAGACTGCTCGCCGGTACCGGCCTGACATTCAGAATGACAGATACCAATACGGCGCAGCTTGAAGCGCTTCCCGCTGCGGATAATGGCGTAATCATGCTGAATCCCGTGAATGTCGAAGGTCAGGCGGTCGCGATGGGTGCGACCACAGAAGGCACAGATTCCTACACGACAGGTTCTGCGAACACGTCGACGGGATTGAACCTATCCCTGCGGGAAACCCCGCAATCCATGTCGGTGATCACCCGGGCGCGTATTGATGACCAGGCGATAGATGAAATTGGGGATGTTCTGGATGAAACCGTGGGGATTTCGGCAAATCGAACGACCGGGCTTGGTACCGATGGCGTCAATTACTATTCTCGTGGCTTCGAAGTGCAGAACTATCAGGTCGATGGCATCGCCCGTCCGACATCGATCTATGGTTTTGAGGTCACAACGTCAGATATGGCTGCCTATGACAGGGTCGAAATCGTCCGTGGTGCTTCTGGCCTGATGAACGGGGTGGGCAATCCGTCAGCGACGGTCAATCTGGTCCGCAAACGTCCAACCGCTGAATCGCAAGCTTATTTTAAAGGGCAAACGGGCTCCTGGGATCGTTATCGCGTTGAGGGCGATGTAAGTGGGTCCCTGGTGGAGGGGGACAAGTTACGGGGCCGCCTGGTTTCCGCCTATCAAGAGAACGACTCTTTCGTGGATCGGGAGCATCTTGAAAAGAAATTGTTGTATGGAATTGTCGAAGCAGATGTGACCGAGGATACGGTCCTGACATTTGGGTTGGAGTATCAGGAGTTCGAGAATTCCGGCGCTGCACGCAGTGGTCTTCCGCTTGTGTTCACGGATGGTTCAAAAACCGACCTTCCACGGTCAACCAATGTCGGAACGGAATGGTCGAATTTTCAGAATGACACCATGAATATCTTTTCTGGCATCGAACACACATTCGACAATCAATGGCTAGTGGCGGTAAACGCTGAATATTCCCATCGCCACTATGACGAGTTGATAGGATACCTGAATGGGTCGAACGCGATCAACAAGGATACCGGGGCAGGTGCGAAGCTCTATGCCGCCCGTTGGGCCGGTGAATTGGAGCAATATTCGATCGACGCGCGGGCAAATGGTCCGGTCAAATTGTTCGAACGTGAACATGAATTTATGTTCGGGGTGAATTACAGCCTGTCGCAAGACCATGGTCCGAATTATCCGGGATGGTGGAACGGCAATGCATACAGCGCGACATTCCCCAATGCTTTCACCCTTTATGAAACTGGCGTCGCCGACCAACCGTATCTGGGGCCGACCGGATCACATTATGGTGGTGATATCCAGCAGAGTGCCCTGTTCGGTGCCACACGTCTGAATCCTATGGATGATCTGGCTGTCATTCTGGGGTCCCGCGTCGCCAACTGGAAGGAACGGGAGTTTACCCAGGCAAATTCCCAGGCTGTGCGTCAGTACAAAGTTAAAACGAATGAAAAGAATGTATGGGTTCCCTATGCCGGTGTCGTGGTCGACCTAACCGACCAGCTTTCCACCTATGTCGGTTACACGGAAATCTTCAACCCCCAGACCAATCAGGATGCCAGTGGCTCTGCCTTGCCGCCAACGGTTGGCGCCAGTTACGAGACTGGCCTGAAGGCGGAATTTTATGGCGGGGCCTTGAATGCCAGCGCAGCTCTTTTCCGGATCGAACAGGATAACTTCGCGGTGGCGATCCCCGGTGCCGTAACGCCTAGTGGAGGGCAGGCATATCGCGCCGCAAGTGGCACAACGTCAGAAGGTTTTGAAATTGAGGTTTCCGGAGAAGTCCTACCGGGTCTGCAAGTCGGTGGGGGTTTTAACAGAACGGATGTTAAAGACAACAATGATGACCCACTGCTGACGAACATACCACGAAGCAGTTTCAAAATGTTCACCAGCTATCGTTTCAGCGACGATTTGGAAGGGTTGACCGTCGGTGGCAACGTGCGCTGGCAGGGCAGAACCTCCCAATCGGATACATCCAATCTTTGGCCCAACAACGATTCTTTCGTTCAGGGGGCGGTTACGACGGTTGACCTGATGGCGCGGTACAAGCTGTCTGACGTTACACTGGCACTGAATATTAACAATGTATTCGATGAGAAGTATTATAGCGGCTTGAGCTATTCTGGTCGCTACGGTGAACCCAGAAGTGCCACCCTTTCAGCGAAATACGACTTTTGATTTGCCGACGCGGCCGCATAGTGGGCGCGCCGTACGTGTATCACGTTTCCAATAGGCGAGTTTCTCAATGAAGAACACATTCCGGCAATCCATGGCATGGTTGCACATCTGGGCCGGGCTGACGGTGGGGTGGATTCTGTTCTTTGTCTTTCTGACAGGCACTTTCGGCTATGCGACATACGAAATAAACCGTTGGATGCGGCCGGAAATGCGGGAAATTCCAAGCACGGAGTCGCAAGCATCTATGGTTTTGCGGGCACAGGATTTCCTGCGACAGAACGCCCAGGGTGCTGAATCATGGAGGGTTGCCTTGCCCGGCACCCGTGAGAACCTGTATCTGACAACATCCTGGCAGGACTGGCCCGCCCCGGGCAAAACACGCGGAACGTTCCATCAGCAACATCTGAATCCGAATACGGGTGAACGGCTGGACCATCCGGTGCGGGAAACCGGTGGAGGCACCACCTTGTACCGGATGCATTATGAATTGCGCTATATTCCCTATCAGGTGGCGATTAGGATCGTTGGCGTCTGTACCATGTTCATGTTCGTTGCGATCATCAGTGGTATCGTCGTCCACAGAAAGATCTTTGCAGATTTCTTCACCTTCCGTCCAGGAAAGGGGCAACGAAGCTGGCTGGACGGTCACAATCTATTAAGCGTTACCTCTTTGCCTTTTCATATCATGATCACCTGGACCGGGCTGGTATTCTTCACGGTGGCCTATTTTCCTGTCGCCACGGAAATCCTCTATTCAGGTGATGAAGGACGGACCGCCATCTTCGATTCCATTTATGGGTGGGAGAGGGTGGCCGACCCGACCGGATTGAAATCTGTTCCGACGGCATCGATCGAACCGATGATTGCGATGGCTCAGGCACGGTGGGGCGAGGGTGAGATATTCTACCTGACTGTAAAGAACCCTGATCTTGAAACCGCTGAGATCACAATTGTCCGGCGCGGTGGGTCGATCAGCCGTGATCAATCTGCGCTTCGCTTTGATGGCGTGACCGGTGAATTGCTGGATGACAGCGGCACCGGTCGTGACTGGAGCGTCGCGGGACGTTTTTCACAGGTTATGTTTGGTCTGCATGAAGGACGCTTCGCCGCCCCTCTAATGCGCATATTATACATTTTGGCGGGCTTTGCGGGTACGGCCATGATCGCAACGGGTCTTCTGTTGTGGTCAACAAAGCGCAAGGCCAAGCTGAAAAGTGGCGCCACACCGCATTTCGGGATTCAAGCCGTGGATATTCTGAATCTGGGGACGATCATTGGGCTGCCTCTCGCCATTGCGGCATATTTCTGGGCCAATCGTCTACTGCCGATTGATATGGAACAGCGTCGGGACTGGGAAGTCCACGTCATGTTCATTGCCTGGGCTGTGTGTTTCATCATCGCGATCTGGCGGCCGATGCAACGGGCATGGCCGGAACTGTGTTGGGCGACAGCTTTCGCTTATGCGGCATTGCCGGTGGTCAATGCGCTGACGACGGATCGCCATCTTGGCGTTACGCTGGTCGATGAAGATTGGATCGTTGCAGGTTTTGACCTTTCTGCAATAGCTGCCGGTTTATTTTTTGCATTTCTGGCCATTTCCGTCCGTCGAAAAATCCGGTCAGAGATAACTGTGGCACCCATCCGCCATAAAACAGCAGGCGCGCAATCTGTCGCCTCATCGCTTCCCGCAAAATAAAGGAGAATACCATGCTTAAAAGATTGGCATTCGCAGTCGTCCTGACACTTATCCCGTTGGAGGCCATTCAAGCGCATGAAATCTGGCTGGAACGTTCTGGGGATTCCGTGAAAGTTTTTGTCGGTGATAAGACCGGCGAGGTCGATCATGGAGAAACGATTGAAAAGCTGATTGCATCGTCCCACCTGTTCGGTCGGGATCAGGACAAGGTCGTTTCTGTCAAGGCAGCGGAGGACCATTTGCTGGGCACTGTCGATACCCAAGGAGATGTGCGTTACTACAATGACGGTGTGTGGGCGCCATGGCAGACGAAGGATGGTGGATATAAGGCGGCTGTCTTTCAAGCAAAGGCAGGACGCCAAGAAATCAAACCGGTTTTCGATTTAGAAATGGTGCCGGACAACCCTGGCTCTGACACCTTTATTCTGATCTATAAAGGGAACCCTTTACCCGATGTGGGGATCACCGTGATCAATCCCGATAACTGGGAAAAAACCATAAAGACTGATGAGCACGGACATCTGGCAGTACCGGTCTCCGCGAAAGGCCTTTATGTTCTGGTCGCACGCCATCAGACCAAAGAGGCAACCCAGATCGCCGGTCAGGCTGTTTCAATGCTTCAGCATATTGCCTCCGTCTCCTTCGTAGCGGAGTGATAAGGATGAAGCTGGGCCAGACATTTCAGCAGAATTGGTCCGTTGCATCGCGTGCGGCTGCAGCGATTATTGGCGGGTACATTTTCATTGCAATGCTGACTTTAGCTATTCCGCTGGTGCTGGCCAGTGCTGGAATAGAGCTGGCCCAGAGCATCTTCCTGACCATTATTTTCGGGTTCGTTCTGTATGTGGCCATCATCATGGCAGTCTTTCACGCCAGCAGCGCGGCCCGAGCCTGGACATATCTTGTCATTGCATCAGTACCTCCTGCCGTCATTGTTGCATTCTTGTTGCCGGGGGCCGTGTGATGACAGAGGCGATCACTTTGATTCTTGCGATCATCGGTTTTGCGGCATCGAGCCTGTCGATGCATAAACATCACCGCGATGTGCTTGGGATGCCGCCTTCTCCCCTCCGCGCCAAGATGTTTCTCTACAGCGGATGGACAGTTCTGGGCCTTTCCGTGCTGATTAGTCTTCGGGAACATGGTTGGTCGCTTGGGATTGTTGTCTGGCTTGGGCTGGGCACCGTCGCTGCGCTGATTGTCGCCCTATCGCTTACCTATGGTCCCCGGCGCACACCCTCCAAGAAGAGCCGTCGAATATCCAGATAATCTTTATCAACCGTAACGTACTGGGAGATCGATGTGCGAACAGTTTGTGACGCGTCGCCGCGACAGATCGCGAGATGCAATTTGAAGGTGGCCGTGTCACACGGCAAGCCAGCCAGCCATTCCGAGCTGTGGATACATTATGGATCGGATCGCCAGCCAGCCACCCTATACTCAGGAGCTAGTCCGTGCGGTACCGTATATAGTATGGGTTTTTCAAGTATATAATCTCAAGTGACCGGAACCAAACCGTTACAAGTCCATTGTGCGATACGCTGAAGTATAGACGGCAATAGAACGGTGTCCTCGTTTGGCTTCGAGTGTCTCCGGCCTCTCATAGTCAAATCGGCGGATGCCAGTGGTTTGAGGGTTTGTTTAGGAACCGGCAGGGTGTCTGAACGGACCAATGATGGGCATTGCGCTGTCTATTTTCTGAGCGATGCCGATTTTTTTTGATTGGAATTTATACAGTTTCTCGGTCGTTCGTCCTGAAAATTTTATATAAGTAGTTACAATAGTTATGATTACGACTTTGGCATATCTCTTGCGTCATTTTGTCCAGAGGAAGCTTCGAGAAGATTGCTTCCCAAACAAAATGAACAGGAAGGTTGGGATAAAGATGGGACAAGGTTTTGTGCGGCGGCTCCAGCGGGGCGCCATTGCTCTTAGTGTCATGACCCTTGGAATGATGGGGCATGCCGGTGCTGAAGACGGTGTCATTAAAATTGGCGCGCCTTTGGCTCTTTCGGGTGGCCTGGCGTCGGAAGGGGCCAAGCAAAAACTGGCCTATGATTTGTGGCTTGAGCGGATCAATGCGCTGGGTGGTATTGATGTCGGTGGCGTGATGATGCCTGTCGAACTTATCACCTATGACTACCAGACCGATGGGAAACGGGCCGGGCAGTTGGCGGAAAAACTGATCATTGACGATAAAGTTGATTTCCTGACAGCCCCGTTTGGGTCAGGGCACACCAAGATAACGGCCGGTGTCGCAGAACGGTATGGCGTTCCTATTATTGCTGTGGCGTCCTCGGAGCCGGTGCATAATCAAGGGTACAAAAATCTGTTTGGTACATTGGCCCCATCCGGCGGTCTGATTGATGGTATGTTGGATCTCTTCACGGCGAAAAAGCCTGACCTGAAGAAAATGGCGATCTATGGCCGGGATGATGTCTTCCCGAAAATCATGGCGAGCCTGATGTCAAAAGCTGCCACGGCCCGAGGCATTGAGGTGGTCTACGAGGAGCTGTATCCGGTTGGAACCCTGGATCATTCCGCAGCGACGGTTGGTATGCGGGCGGCCAAGCCCGACTGGATTTATGTCACGGGGTATACCGGTGATTTGGTTCTCGTCCGCAAGCAAATGGAAGAGCAAGGCATCAATGCCCCGATCGTGACCATGATCACGGGCCCGGCCTATCGTGAATTTGTTGAGAACCTTGGTCCGTTGGCTGAAAATGTGACCAGTGCGACCTGGTGGCATTACTCCGCAGATTATTCTGGAGATGATGTGTTTGGGACGACACAGGCATTTTATGACGCGGTTGTTAAGGCCTCTGGCGAAGAACCCGATTATGTCCATGCCTCATCCGCTGCCGCACTGATCGCCCTGCAGAAGGCAATTGAAACGGCCGGCACGTTGGATCGTGATGCTGTGCGAACCGCATTGCAGAACCTGGATATCGAAACATTCTATGGGCCGATCAGTTTCCGGGAAGATGGTCTGAATGATAACCGCAACTTGCCGATCATTCAGATTCAGGACGGCAAACCGGTAATCCTATCCCCGGCTAATCTGGCGACGGCAGAAATGCGTTTGAACCAATAACGCGGTATTTGGGAGCATGAAGATGAGTGGATATCTGACCTCAGAAGAAGTGGCAGGTTTCGAACGAGACGGTTACTTTTTGAAGCGGCGTGCGATCACGCAGGCCCATGCGAAGGATTGCCGTCGTCGTTTGGAAGCGATGGAGGAAACACTCCAGGAGGATTGTAATAAACGCATGAAGATCAAAGCGCATATTGCCTCTCCCTGGATGGTTGATTTGGCTAGGAACCCGTTGATCCTGGATGCCGTTGAATCACTTCTGGGACCAGATATCTTACTCTTTGGATCATCAATGTTTGCGAAGGCGGCCCGCAGTGACAAGTTCGTCTCGTGGCATCAGGATTCAGCCTATTACGGCCTGACACCGAATGACTCTGTGACTGTTTGGTTGGCCTTCACCCCCAGCAATAAAGAGAACGGATGCCTTCGGGTGCTGCCGGGCTCTCATCTGGGGGAGGATTTTGAACATGATGAAACCTATGATCCCAAGAATCTGCTCGCTAAGGGTCAAACCATTCGCGGTGTCGATGATGACCAGGCCAAATACCTGGAATTAGACCCTGGCGAATTTTCCATGCATCATGTACGCACCGCGCATGGCAGCTTGGGGAATTACTCGGACGATCATCGGATCGGACTGGCCTTCTTTTACATTGGGGCGCATGTTGGTTCGACTCTGGGCCGTCGCACGGCGCTGTGTGTGCGGGGACAAGACACATATGGGCATTGGGATGAAGATCCTTTACCCCGTTATGACCTCGACCCGCTCTCGCTCGATTTTCTGACCAATATGTGGTCGAAGTATCAAAGCAAAGAGGTGCAGCAAGCGGCGAAAGCTGGTCGCCTTTAAACAGTCAGGTGGCGGGCGTCAGAACGCCCTGACCAACAGGTATTCCAGGGAAAATTAAAGAGGGCGGCTCGGCGTTATTCCGACCGCCCTTCTTTTTTTGGCATGGGTTTTTTCTTTGTCTTCTCTCGCTTCGAAAGATTGATTAATATTTAATCGGCTGTGTTTTTGGTGGTTAAAAATTAGACAAATTCAGGTGGTTGTTCCGAGCTATTTTTAAAAATGTAGTTACAATAGTTATAGTTACGACTTTGGCATGACCCTTGCTTATTTGAGCCCGGAACAGCTGTTTTCAAAAGGCTGTCTTGGGATTTTTTTGAACAGGAAGGATGTGGTGGACATGACTATGACACTTAAAAATGGATTGAAGATAGCGGGTTTGACCTTGGGCATTGCGATGGCAAGTGCTGCTGGGCCAGCCGTGGCTGCGGATGATGTGCTGGTCATTGGGGCGCCTTTGGCGCTGACCGGTGGTCTGGCCGATGAAGGCAAGAAGCAGCAGGATGTTTGGAAGCTGTGGCTGGACAAAATCAATGCTGCTGGCGGCATTGATGTCGACGGCAAGAAAATGCAGGTCAAATTCGTCGAGTATGATTATCAGACGGACGGAAAGCGCGCCGGGCAATTGGCCGAAAAACTGATTACCGATGACAATGTTGATGTTCTGATGGCGCCATTTGGCTCTGGCCATACGAAGATCATTGCGGCGGTTGCAGAACGGTATCAGGTCCCAATGCTGGCCTGTGTGGCATCCTCAGTGTCGGTCTATGACCAAGGCTTTAAGTATCTCTTTGGCACGCTTGCGCCAAACACCGGTATGACCGAATCCATGGTCGAATTTTTCAAGGAAAAAAAACCTGATCTGAAGACTGTGGCGATCTATGGCCGCGATGACGTGTTTCCGAAAGCTATGGCAAGTGCCTTAGCCGCATCTGCTGAATCTGGCGGTTTGGATGTTGTCTATAATGAGCTTTATGCCGTTGGGACAATGGATCACTCGGCTGCAGTCTCTGCCATTAAGTCGGAGAACCCGGACTGGGTGTACATGACGGGTTATACCCAGGATCTTATTTTGGGTCGTAAGCAGTTGTCGGATATGGGCGTAACGTCCCCGATCATCACGATGGTGACGGGCCCTGCCTATCGTGAATTCACTGAAGGTTTGGGCGACCTTGCGGATGGCGTGACCAGTTCGACCTGGTGGCACCATTCAACCGCCTACACCGATGCGGTGGGCCCATGGAGCACGACAGCTTCCTTCTATGCTGACTTTACCGCTGCTTATGAGTCCGATCCGGACTATGTTCATGCCTCCTGTGCTGCCGCTGCGGATGTTCTGGTGAGTGCCGTTCAGGCTGCTGGCTCAAAAGACAAGCAAGCGGTTCGGGATGCCTTGGCAGCCACCGACATCCTGACATTCTATGGCCCGATTGATTTCGGTGATAATGGGATGAATCAGGGGCGTGAAATGCCAATCATTCAGGTCCAGGGCGAAGAAATTAAAGTCCTATATCCTGAATCGATCAAAAACGCTGATCTGAAAATGATCGACTAAAGCGCGCAATTTGCGGGACAGATTGGGGGCGGATTTTGGAGACAAAACCGTCCCCTCTCCGCAAAGGGCTAAATTTTCTTTCGCCACATAAGATCAGATCGGGACGTGCATTGTGGATATTCTTCAAATCCTCCTTAATGGTATTGTCTTGGGCTCGCTTTATGCCTGTATCGCGATTGGCTTTTCGTTGGTCTGGGGCGTGCTTAACATCATCAATATGCTGCATGGGTCTTTCATTATTCTCGGCGGCTATCTGACATACTTTGCGTGGCAGTATTCAGGGGTGAACCCCATTGTGGTCCTGCCGATCATTACGATCATTCTATTCGGCCTGGGCTATGGGCTGCAGTATTTCTTTATCAATAAGGTCGTTATGGCGCCGGTTCTGACCACCCTGACGCTGACCTTTGGTCTGGACATGATCCTCTATAACTTGATGACGGTGTTTTTCACGGCGACACCACGCCGTGTGACATTGGATTTAGGAACCTTGAATTTAGGCGACCTTTATCTGCCGGTGGATCGCTTGCTGGGAATGGGGTTGGCGCTGTTGTTGACTGCCATCCTGTTCTTGGTGATGCGGGCATCCAAGATTGGTCGTGCCATTGTCGCTGTACGCATGGATCGTCAGGCCGCCACATTGATGGGCATTCGCGTAAATCACGTCTATGCCATTACCTTTGGGATTGGGGCCTTGATGGCTGGGGCGGCCGGGGCGATTTTCTCTATGGTCTTTCCCATCACGACAAACCTGACTGGAACATTTCTGGGCAAAGCCTTTGTCATTTGCGTGATTGGCGGCTTGGGCAGTGTGCCCGGTGCGCTGATTGGCGGCATCGCGCTGGGGCTGATTGAAAGCATCGCCGGCTTCACGATCGGGCCGCAAAATGCGACGACAGTTGGCTTTCTCTTGATGTTGTTTCTGTTGATTGTGCGACCGACCGGTATTGCTGGTGTTAAGGGATACGAGTAATGAAACAGCTTTTATGCTTCGGCGCCTTTGCGTTGTGGGTGGCTATGATTGCCGCGACGCCGCTTCTCGCGGATAACTATACGATCCGGATCGCAATATCTGTTTCAATGTTTTCCGTCATGGCGGTCTCTTGGAACTTTATCGGCGGGTTCACGGGGTATCCGTCCTTTTCAACAGCAGCCTTTTTTGGAATTGGTTGTTATGCAGGAGCCATTGCCCAGCGCAATGGGGTGCCGTTGGTGCTGGCCTGGTTGTTTGCAACACTCCTCGTTGCCGTGTTTGCCGCCTTGCTGGGGGCCATCATTCTGCGCCTGAAGGGTCACTATTTCGCCATTGGGTCCATTGCCATTGTTGAACTGACACGGTTGATTACATCGTCTTGGGGCAGTCTGACAGGTGGGGGCGACGGTCTGAATGTTCCATTGCTGCAGGGAAGCCCGCAGGAGGTCGCTGGTCTTGTTCTGTATGTGATGCTTGGAATTCTGGTACTGGCATTCCTGACATCAGTTTATGTGGACAGGTCTCGTTTAGGGTTTGGTCTGAAATGCATCAGCCAGAACGAAGACGCGGCGAATATGGTTGGCGTGAACACGACAGCGTTCAAGATTGTTGCCTATACCTTGTCGGCTGTGTTTTGCGGCGCTGTCGGGGCGGTTTATGCCTCCTGGGTTGGTTATATCGATCCCACGGACAGTTTTTCCATCTTGCTGACCTTAAAGGTGCCGGTAATGGTCCTCCTTGGCGGCGCTGGAACCTTGTTGGGTCCCGTCCTGGGCACGGGTGTTTTCATTCTGTTGGAAGAGGTTTTCTGGGCAAACTTCCTGCAATGGAACCGTGCGATCCTGGGCGGCATTATTGTCTTCCTGATTTTCTTCCTGCCCAACGGTTTGTTGAAAATTCAGTATCTTGAGCTTTATGCCGCGATTTTGAAAAGGCTTCCCACGCGGTCTCAAAAACCAGGAGAAGGTTCATGACTGAGATCCTCAGACTGGAGAATGTCGGTAAGCAGTTCGGCGGCATCCACGCGGTTAATGATGTATCTTTCAGCCTCGTTGAAGGTGAAATTATTGGGCTGATAGGGCCCAATGGGGCGGGAAAGACCACCTTGGTCAACTTGATTACCGGGGTTCATCCGCTGTCATCGGGAAAAGTGATTTTTGCCGGTGAAGATGTCAGCCGCCAGCAGGCCTTTCAGGCCGCAAGACGGGGCCTGGCACGGACATTTCAGATCGTCCAACCCTTTCCCAAAATGACGGTATTGGAGAATGTTGCGGCCGGGGCCTTGTTTGGGGGCGGATCCACCTCTGTGCAGGAGGCAATGGAGCTTGCACGCAAAGAATTGGAATTCGTTGGCCTGGACCATGTGGCCGATACGGCGGCATCCTCTCTTGCTTTACCAAACCGCAAGCGTCTGGAACTGGCAAAGAGCCTAGCCATGCGCCCGAAAGTTCTGTTGCTGGATGAGGTGAATGCGGGCCTTAACGCCACTGAAATCGATGGGGCGCTGGATTTGATCCGTAAGATCGCCGCCCGAGGCGTCACAATTCTGATCATCGAGCATTTGATGAAGGTCGTGCTTTCGATCTCTCAACGGATTCTGGTTTTACACCATGGGGAATTGATTGCCCAAGGGGATCCAAGAACGGTTATTGAGGACCCTCAAGTTGTTGAGGCCTATCTGGGGTCCAAATTTGCAGCGCGAGTCAAAGCGGAGTCTCATCATGCCTGAATCTTTTCTAGAGATTAATGGAATAGAGGCGGGTTACGGCGACGTGCGGGTTCTCTGGGATATCTCCCTTTCCGTTGAGAAGGGAGAGATCGCCTGTATCGTAGGCTCTAACGGTGCGGGGAAAACCACGCTGCTCAATACAATTTCAGGCATCGTGAAGCCAACGGCGGGCAGCATTAAGCTTGACGGGCAGGAATTGGTTGGCTGTTTGCCCGATGCTGTTTTGAAGACAGGGATCGCCCATGTTCCAGAAGGGCGGCGCTTGTTTAAGGGCCTGTCAGTTCAGGACAACCTGATGCTGGGCGCCTATCTGCGCGATGACCGTGAATCCATTCGCGAAGACCTTTCCTTTGTCTATGACCTGTTTCCGATTCTAAAGGAACGCTCCACCCAGGATGCGACAACGATGTCTGGTGGAGAGCAGCAAATGTGCGCGATCGGTCGTGGTATCATGTCAAAGCCACGGCTGTTGATGATCGATGAACTCTCACTGGGGTTGGCACCGCGATTGGTTGACCGTTTGGGGGATACGCTGTTGGAAATTAACAAGTCGGGCCTGACCATCTTGTTGGTGGAGCAGGATGTCATGACCGCGTTTGAAATTGCGAAACGCGCTTTTGTGATTGAGACCGGGCGTGTGTCGATTTCGGGTTCCACGGCGGAACTGGGCAATGATCCCAAAATCAAAGAAGCCTATATGGGAATCTAACCCGCCTCGAGTTAGCGGGTTCTGAAAGGCCCATGTTATTGGGCTGTTGTGTCGATTGTTTCGGGAATGGGGAACCAGCCGTCTGCCTGATGTTCAAACAGCGGTGCGGCGATCACACTTTTGACCAGGGCGGATGATCCATGGAACTCTTGCTCCAGGGTGGTTTTCCACAAAACACCTTGGCGCATCGCAACCAGAATGCCGATGACTTCGCAATCCTGACGGTGCAGCAGTCTCAAGACAGAGAGGATTGTGGACCCGCTGGAGATTGCATCATCCACAATGATCACACGCTTTTTATTCAGGCGAGGCAGGATATTGGGATCGAGATATATTTTTTTGCTGCGGTCGGGGCTAGTGATTGAATAGACCGGTTCGGACAGGTCATCTGAGTACCAGAATTTCCGGGAATAGCCTAAAGGAATAAAATGGGAATGCCCCAGTTTTTCAGCAATCATGGGCGCAAAGGCCAGGCCAAGGGTGGGCAGGCCCACGATCTGGTCTGGATTGATTGATTTTGCAATATCGGCCATCGCGTCTGTCAGTGCGCTGATGACGGAGAAGCTGGCTTGATTTGCGATCAGGGAGGCAACGGCGCGGTCGCCCTCTGGCAGTTTACGCAGCGGCAACAACAAGGCCCGCTTGTCTGGCATGAGGGCTGGATAGCCATAGCGATACGGTGCGGCCTGCACGGCTTTCGGATCACCAGCCGGTATCAGGTCTTGCCAGAATGTGGTTGTTGGAATGATAAAATCTGACTTTGGTGATGGCGTTGAGCTCATGGAATACACTCTTTTCAGAATTCGGTGATGTGATGGACAATGGTGATGGCGAATGGTGCCCGGTAGCATCCCTTGCGGATTTGTCTCCCGACACGCCGCTAGAAGTGATCGTCGAAGATACTGTTGTCATCCTGCTGAAGGTGGACGGAGAGGTCGTCGCGTATCAAGGATTGTGCCCGCATCAATTTGCCAGACTGGCCCAGGGTTATGTCGCGGCAGGATCGATCCATTGTCCCCAGCATAAGGCGTGTTTTGATCTTCGCGATGGGGTTTGTGGGCCCGGCTGGATGTTGCCCGCCTTGCGCCAATACACTCTCCGGGTTGATGCGGCAGGAACCGTTGCGTTGGCCTCTCCTCTGTCCACAAAGCGCCCCTCTATCTGACAATCACTCAATCCTCGGGCCAGGGGGAAACGCCCCGTCCAATCAGACCAGCTTTGCCGGTGCTCTCGACCATACCCAGATTGATCCCTAGGCAGGTTCGCGGGCGGGTCAGATCCAGTCCTACATGAACGCTTTGGTCGGAAAGCGCGGGATGCGGCCCGATAAAAGGGGCATGTGCGGCTGGTGTGAAATAATCTGGATGTACATGGTCGCGGTAGGACTCCGCCAGGCTGGGCGTTGTCCGCAGGCAAGCCGCGCCAAAGCCTAGTGCGTCGATCACGGCACTGTCGCCGATTGCGGGTAGCGCGCTGGCGAATTCCTGTCCGTTAAATTTTGGTCCAATCGGGGGCAGCGCGGGACGCGTGATCCAGGCCTCAGGATCCGACGCTACCTTATACCCCATATTCTGGCCATTTCCGCCACAGGCGACCAGCATATTGCTTTCTGCAACACCGGCCCCAGCACCGATCATCAGCGCACTGCTGGCCATAATTATATTCAGGGCAAACTGGTTTGCCTTGTCCAGATAGGACGCGGCCTCATCCTCTAATGACTCCGGGAAAATGTCTCGTATTTGGGCCTGCGTGGCGGCAACTTGGCCGTGAAGGTCATCGCCATGCCGTAAGGCATAGTCCAGTATTGGTAGCAATGGAACCGCATCCGTTAGCGCCGCTGCCAATGTTGCGCCAATAGGATCCGTCAGTCGGCGCAGCAGGGCAAGGCCGTCTGGATGTCCGTTGCCCAGCCGCAATGCATAGGGCAATGGGCCATCATTTAAGGGCGAAACGCGCTTGTTCTGGGGACTGGTACGGTCGGTCACCTCAACGCAGAAGACACTTGGACCAACGATGAAGGCCAGGGGCGTTACCACCCCAAAATCTTGCGCGGGGCGCAGTTGCAATTGGCCGGACCGCAAATGGGTGAGCATTTCCGATTCAGATTCTGCCCAGCCTTCCAGTTGCGCCGTCGCCGTGATGGCATTGCGCATGGGGGCCGGTAGGTCCGACAGATCAGCGAAAGGGGGACCGGCATGCAGCAGAGTCCGGTCCGGGAGGCTTGGCACCAGTTCTTTTAGCCGTGCGATACGGGTCAGCATCGGCACGACGGCGATTAGCTTTTTATAGGATTTTTGTGTGGCTGCAGAAGAATGAGACACAATTAGGCTCCTGAAATGATTGACGCGATCTGGCTGTTGTCAGCTTGTGGGGCTGTTTGCGTCGATGATTTGCGTCATCATCTCGATCAACCGAACACGGTCTTGTGGGGCCAGTGCCTCGATGGTGCGCTCATGGGCGCGCTTTGCCCGCTCATCCAGAATGGCCAGCATTTCCTTGCCGTCATCGGTCAGCGTGGTCAGGCGAATGCGACGATCGCTGGACGACACGCGCCGTTTGATAAGCCCCCGTTTTTTTAGGCGATCAAGGATATCGGTCATGTTGGTTTTGTCGATCGCGACCGCATTGGCCAGGGTCGTTTGGTCGACAGCGCCAGTTTGTTGCAGGGCGGATAAAACGGAATACATCACCGGTGTGATGTTTTGATCCCCGCATTCCAGTGCGAAAAGCGCTGTATGGATTTGATGCAGGCGTCGAATTAAAACACCGGGTCTGGACGTAAGTGAGCCATCCCGCCAAGGATCTGTTGAACTTTTCTGATTGTCATTGGGTTGCATTTTTTGAACCAATTGAAATGTCATTGTTATAAATTTCCCCTTCAAAAGAGTGAATGGAAGTTAGCGAAACCACAAGACTCTTCTGAACCACCCCTTAAATACGGAGGCGAGAAGCGACAATCCATTCAGACTGGTTTGTGCCGTTGCATCGGGTTCTTTCCCCTGGGCGCGGGCCTCAATTGCGCTTGCCACCTGCACGAGAATTCGGTCAGCAATTTCGGCGACTAAAGTGGGACGACTGAATTGAGAGAGTGTGCCGGTAAGTTTGTAGGTCATGTCCAGGCTCAAGACCGTGTCCCCTGTTTCGGACCGTGTGACGTGGAAATCCAGCATGCCATCCAATTGAGATCGGCTCAGGCTGTCGCGGCCCCGGCCGATGACATGTCCCGATTTTTCTGCATCCTTCAGGTCCATTTTTGCAGTGCCGACAAAGGCTGCTTTTATCGGCCCCATTGAGACAGCGCATTGCCCCTGCAATTTGCCGTCCTGCGTTGCGCTGTCTAGGCGCGCGCCGGGAATGCAGGAGACTATTTTTTTTGGGTCCGACAGGATGTTCCAAATATCGGCGGCCGGCGTATCGAAGGTTAGCGTCCGCGACAGGGTTGGTGACCCTTCAAGCGAGTGTCGATCTGGTATGGTCGTCGACGCATCGCCCTTGGCGGTCTGTGGTGAGGGCGTATCCTGATTATCTAGCAAACTGGTCGCAGCCGACGACTGAGGCTGCTGTGCCCTGGCATGCGGTTGAACCGACGCTTCTGGCGGGGCGTTTTCCAGTACGTCTGTGATCGCGGCGATGATCCCTGCATAGCCGGTGCAGCGGCATAAATTCCCGGACAGTTCTTTACGGATACGCGCCGCATCTGCATTGGGCAGTCGCCGGACGATATCATATCCCGTGACCAGCATTCCGGGTGTGCAAAAGCCGCATTGCAAACCATGATGTTTTTTGAACGCGGTGCGCAAGGCACGCATCAGGGGATCCTCGTCAAACCCTTCGACACTGCGAATTTCTGCGCCTGTGCAGGCGGCGGCCAGGGTGATGCAGGACCGTGTCGGTTTGCCATCTACGAACACGGTGCAGGCCCCACAGACCCCTTGTTCACATCCCAAATGGGTTCCTGTCAGCAGCATTTCCTCGCGCAGAAAATCAGCGAGATGGGTACGTGGTTCCGCAGTTTGGGAGACGGGCGTTCCATTCACCATCAGTTGGATCGTTGCGTCAGTCATGCGTCGTTCTCCTTGCGCTCTTCAAGCTGCGCGAGGGCCCGTGACAGGGCGACCGCATGCAAGTTCAGTGTTTCAACGGGGTGATCCGGGATCGCGTCTTGCAGGGCCTCTATTGGGGATACTTGTCCCTCCAGGAGGGCCTGAGGCTGGGACAAAATGGCAGGCTCACGGCCAAGGGCGCCGATTGCTACCCTCACTCTCCCATTCTCTGGATCGCTCAGAATGGCGGCGCTGGCCTTGGCAAACTCGCCAACCTGCCTGGTGTATTTCCAATAGGCCCATCGCGCGTTCTGGCCGGGCCGCGGCACGTCAATGGCGGTCAGGACATCATCGGGGCCTAGGCCCGTGCTATAGGGTCCCGTGATGAAGTCTTCGATGGGCAGGGAACGCAAGTCTGCGCCTTGATCCGGGTCGCGTATCAGGACTGTCGCACACAGCGCGGTCATCACAATTACCCAATCCGCCGCTGGGTCGGCATGGGCCAGGCTGCCTCCAATCGTGCCGCGGTTGCGCACCGCGCGATAGGCGATATTGGCGGCCGCATCGCGCATCCAATGGCCGGTCGGATCTGTCACCAATCCATCCTCAATCTCGGCATGGGTGGTGGCTGCCCCAAATCGCACGCGATCGCCAAAATCTTCGACCTGACGCAGGTCTGAAAGCTGGGCAATATCGATCAGCCCTGTCGGTCGCGCGAGTCGCAGGTTTAGCATCGGGCCTAGTGATTGGTTGCCGGACACGAGTTTGTTTTGCCCCCCGGCCAATGCTTTCTGGGCATCGTCCAGAGAGTGTGCGACGGCATAATTGAACGGGGCTGGTTTCATGCTGCGTCCCCTGATTTTGTCTGGCCGCTTTGGGCGTGTCCAATTGCTGCCAGAACCCGTTCTGGGGTGATCGGCACTTCCGACACCTCCGCACCAAGAAAAGACAGGGCATCATTGACCGCATTGGCAATGGCGGCGGGCGGCCCAATGGCGCCACTTTCCCCAATCCCTTTCTGGCCAAATCGGCTCAGGGGGGACGGGGTTTCCATATGTTCTATCCGGATTGCAGGAAGGTCGGAGGCAAGCGGCAAATGATAATCCGCCAGGGTCGAGGCTAAGGGCTGCCCCGATGCATCAAAGCACATCTCTTCAAACAAGGCGGTGCCAATGCCTTGGGCCGCGCCCCCGTAAACCTGGCCATCAACCACCATGGGATTGATCATGGTTCCGGCATCTTCAACGATGACATAGTCCAGCAGGCGCACATGGCCCAGATCCAGATCAACCTCCACTTTCACTGCGTGGCAGGCATAGGAAAATGTTCCGGTATCCTTGACTGTCTTATACCCCTCAACCACTTCCAGTCCTCTGGGGTCAACGTCATCGGGCAACAGTTGCGGTTTCAAGTACCAGGTTTTTGCGACCTCCTCGATGCTGATCGCGCTGGTACCGACGCGTGCCATGCCGTTCTCTAGAACAATTTCAGCAGGGTCGGCTTGCAGCAGATGGCCCGCGATTTTGCTGATACGCTCTCCCAGAGATACGCATGCGGTGCCAACAGCCCCGCCTGCCATGACAATACAGCGTGATCCCCAGGTTCCTGTGGAATAGGGCGTGTAGGCCGTATCCCCGTGGACCAATTTGATCTTCTTCGGGTCGATCCCGATTTCACTATTGGCAATCTGCGCTAGGGTTGTTTCCAAACCCTGGCCATGGCTGTGTACACCAACGCGCAATTCCAGGCCGCCATCAGGCGTCAGGCGCGCGATGGCCTGCTCAAATCCTGGCACCATCGGAATGCCCCAACCATGATAAACAGACGTCCCGTGGGCTCCTTGTTCGCAAAAAATTGACAGGCCCACTCCGATCCGTGTCCGCCCGGTCTGGGACTGCTGTTCGGCGCGGATGCCCGTCATGTCGATCGCGGAAACGGCGCGCTTTAAGGCTTCGGTATAGTCCCCACTGTCGAAGAACTTATTGGTGATGTTGGTGAAGGGCATTTGTTCTGGCCGCACCAAATTTCGATGGCGAATGGCCTCAGGCGTAATCTTCAATTCGCGCGCAATATTGTCCAGCAGGACCTCCATCGCGAAACAAACACCCGTTCGTGCGACGCCACGAAAAGGCAGGATTGGTGGCTTGTTGGTGGCGACCGACCACGTCTTGCAGCGGTATCCCTGCATCAGATATGGGCCGGGTAAAATACTGGCGACTTGGGCGGCCTCAAGACAGGCGGAGAAGGGATAGCTAGAATAGGCCCCTGAATCAACAATCGCGCTGCAGTCTACCGCCAGCAATTCCCCATCTGCTTTTGCATAGCCTGTGATCTCATAGCTATGCTCCCGGCAATTGGCACCGGCGATCAGATGTTCACGGCGATCTTCAATCCAGCGAATTGGTTTGTCCAACTTCATGGCCAAAAAACAGGCACATACCTCTTCCGGCAGTAGGATTCCTTTATACCCGAACCCTCCGCCCACATCGGGTGCGATCACCCGGATTTGGCCGTGATCCAGTTTCAGGCATTCCGACAGTCCAGTGCGAACGATATGCGGCATTTGCGTTGCCGAATGAAGGGTCAGGATTTCTAGGTTTCGGTCCCAGGCGGCAATCAGGCCACGCCCTTCGATAGGGGCCATGCATTGCCGGGCTGTTTTGAATTGGCGGCGGACAATCACATCCGCCTGTTCGACCGCAGCCTCAAAATTTATATCAACAGCGCTTTCTAGAAAGACGTTCTCGTCCCAGTCTTCATGCACCAGGGCGGTATCCTTGTCGCGTGCCTTGGTCATGTCATGAACAGCGGACAGCTCCTCGAAGGTGACATCAATCTGCTCCGTCAGATCTTCGGCCAGGGCGCGCGACGGGGCAAGACAGGCTGCGATCAGTTCCCCAACATGGCGCACTTTATCATGGGCCAGAATGGGCTGTGTTGAGGGTCGAAACCCCGGCAGGCCAGACACCGCCCGAATACCCGAAACGCCTTCCAGATCACGGGCAAAGAACACGGTGTTTTTGGTTGTGTCAGGTTTTGTTTGTGACAGAATTCGTGCGTGCGCCATCGGGCTTCGCAAAAAGGCGAGATCCAGCATGCCTGGCAGGCGCATGTCGGCGATATAACGGCCTTTGCCATTCAGATAGCGATCATCTTCTTTCCGCTCAAGGCGGGCGCCGATGCCCAATCCCTGCTCTTTGGCATCCAGACTTTTTTCCATCTCACCCCATTCCTTGTATCTTTAGGACCCTCGAGTTTGAGGGGCTTTGATCGTGCTATCAATGCTCTGCAAAGCGTTTCGATGCCAATCTTTGATACAGTCAAATATTGCACTGCACATCGCAACGGTAAAGGGTTTCAGAGAATATGTGTAGATATAATTTTCGCTATTACTACTTTTATCTTTTCCCCGGCAACACGGCGCGATATGTTTCATCCAAAGCGTGTCGGAAAAGGATAAAGGATACCCGCGATGAGCGATGTGAAGCCCTATGATATCGTATTGGAAAATGGGACTTTGATTGATCCCGCTTCCGGCTTGAATGGGCGGTATGATATCGGTATCCGCGACGGCGTGATTGCAGCGGTCAGCGACACTCTTGCCGCCGCCCCGACAGCGGAGCGGATTGATGTATCCGAACATCACGTCATTCCAGGCATGATCGACACCCATGCGCATGTATATGAACATGTGACAGGAAAGTTTGGTCTCTCGCCGGATCTCGTGGGTGTCTATTCGGGTGTGACCACCCTGATTGATCAGGGTGGCCCCAGTTGCATGACAATTGGTGGCTTTCGGAACTTCATCGCTCAGCCTTCAATCAGCAGGGTCCTGGCCTTCATCTCGACCTATCTTGTTGGCGGTCTGGAGGGGCATCTTTATCCCGAACTCTATGGCCCCAATGGCGTGAATGCAGACCATACGATCAAGGTGACGCGCGACAATCTGGACTTGGTTAAAGGCGTGAAGGCGCATGCCGAGATTGGGGGACAGTCCCGGTGGGGAATGGATGTCATCAAGATCGGGCAAGAAATTGCAACAGCGACCAATCTGCCGCTTTATATCCACCTTGGTCAGCTTTGGCCGACCAGTGATACAGCGCCAATGCCGTCACCCGATGAGTTGATTCACGAACTGGTACCGCTGATGAAGGAAGGGGATGTGTTGGCGCATCCGTTTACGCGTCATCCCGGAGGGTTCGTTTCTGAGACCGGGGAAATTCATCCAATCCTATTGGAAGCAGTACATCAGAAGAACATCAAAGTAGATGTTGGACATGGATCACATTTCAGTTTTGAAACGGCGCGACGTGTTCTGGATGCCGGTATCGTCCCCTTCACCTTAGGGGCGGATATGCATGGCTATAATGTTGCTATTCCAGATTCCACGGACCGGTCAGATCGCGCGGAAAATCCTTTCTTTGGGGTCGCACCGTTTAATCTGACAATTGCCATGTCAGAACTGCTGCATCTGGGTGTTCCGCTGGAACAGGTGATCGCGATGGTCAGCAGCAATCCCGCGACACTCATTCGGATGCAAGATCAACTTGGCAGCATTGCTGTGGGTCGAGAGGCGGATATCAGTGTACTTAAGATCGAGACGGGTCGTTTTAAGCTGTCAGACAATAGCGGTGAAAGTGTCGTTGCAGAAAAACTGGTCCGACCCGCTTTCTGCATTCGCGCGGGCACACGGTTCGACTCGAACTCAGTCTTCGTGCCCGATGCAATTGTAGCCTAAGCCTTATGCCTAGAAATTGGGTGATCCAAACCAATGCCTTACAGCCTTTGTTTCCTAAACAGAGACGGCGGGTGGTTTTAGGGAAGCAAGTGACTTAAAAGCCAACAAGTAAAGTTGATTGCAAGCCCCCGCAACCAATCATAACAACGACTTAGCGCTAACACCGCTAGGCCGTTATTGCGTTCGGTAAGCAATAGGTAAGCAGGGTGGGTTTAGCATCCGCTCACAATGGAGTGGTGTGGCGCAGGATTGATCGGACCAGGCTCATCGCGGCTAAGTCGGATGATTTTGAAGCAGCTTTCGTTCTTGCTAATTCCCAAGCTGGATATAAACAGATCCATCTTTGAGGATTATTGGATAAGTTTTCAGATTTTCGCAGACAGGGGGACTCAAGGCTTTGCCAGTTGCTATATCAAAACGGCCTTGATGAAGGGGGCATTCGACTGTCATTCCGATGACCAACCCTTCCTCCAAATGTTGTTTTTCGTGGGTGCAGTATCCATCGGTGGCGTAAAAGCCTTTTTTGGTATTGTAGATGGCATAGCTGTGATCTCCATGGTCCCAGCGTAGCAAATCTTCTTCTTCAATTTCGTCCGCGCGGCAGACTCTAATCCATTCATTCATGTACTGGTGTCCTATGCAATGTGGCGTGAATGCTTTTCAAGCGCTTCCTGAAGCGCCTCCAACTCGTCCGCAGGCATTTTGATGCTGTGTTCCTGATCGGGAAATGCCCCGGATCTGACATCAGAACTGAACTGCCTAAGCGAGCTCTCTCATTCCTTGGACAACAGTTTTCGAATACTCAACATGTCACCGTATGCTTTGGCATGGCGAGGGGGATGAAGGACATCGCCACAGATATCTTCCATGAAACTAAAAATAATATCGCCGCCAGAGCCAGACCCAATAGAATGAGTGACGAGACGCGTTCTGGGACTGATGGCCATAAGCGCGTCGGCGGCGACGCACTCAACTTCGACCGCGAAGGCCCCAGCATTTTCATACCGCAGGCAGTCCTCCAATATGTGCATGGCTTCCTGTGCCGTTTTCCCAATGGCACGTAAACCGCCAACTTGCGTGGATCGCCTGGGGATAAGGCCAACATGTCCTTGAACAGACAGACCCTCCTTTGCGAGCATTTCAACGATATCGAATCCGCGTGGGGTATAGATCGCGTCGGCCCCAGCTTCTGCTGCACGGATCGCCGCGCGCAAAATCTCGTCTGGTGTGATATAGGCGGTCATGGCCAAGCCAGCCGTGACGAACCGAGTCGGCGCGTTGGGGCGGATCGTATGAATATCACTGTCCCAGATAGACAGCATATCCACATCAAGGTCCTCACATGTTTTTGCCTCGTCCTCCGTTGCTGCTGAGACCTGAACGAGCTTGTGATGTCCCTTGGCGGCAAGAATTGAGGCAACGGTCAGGTTTCGTTTCGCCGGTCTGCCGCCATAGGTATAGATATTGGTGAGAGTCACCGCATTGATGCCTTTGCAATTGGAGCATAGCTTCCCGTGGTAATCATATGGGGCGCTTGCCGCAGTGATGAGGCCTTTGTGTTTTTACCCAGAGACCGGCGAAGTGTTACGCAAAACAAATCCAAGTTTGATCTTAAGACGCCAGGATCCGGATCCGGAAGCTGATCCCCAAGCTCTTTCTCCAGGTCCGGTAAAGCAAAGAAAGGCACCTGTGTGTAGAGATGGTGACCAAGATGATGGTTCATATTCATATAGAGCAGTCTGCCGATCACATTGGTCTTAAAGGATCGGGTGGAGTTGAGAATGGAGGGGCTGTTTTCTTCAAGCTCCACATGCTGCAGCACTGTATAGACTTGGAGGGCAATACCACCGACCAGACGTGGGATGATCAGGAAGACAAGAAATTCTGGAAGCCATGTCACACTGAGGCCAATTATCAGTATGTACAGGATCAGATACGCACGTGCGCTCCAGGTCAATCGTCCAAGTTCGTTTTCAGGCGTATAGGAAAGGATTGTCGGTGAGAACTTTCTGAAACTATGCAGGACGATGATTTTCCCCTCATACCAAAGGGTTGGGATCCCCGTCAGTTCCCAGGCCCATCCTGAAAATGACATTGGCGTATCAAAAGGCATTTGGCCGTCTTTGCCGATATGCCAGGTGTTCGTGTGATGACTGGTATGGGCATAGCGCCGATGGTAGGGCTCTCCAACATACAGAAATGAGCTGATCAAGAACACAGTTTCGTTCAGCCATCGGGTTCGGAAGGCTGTGCCGTGCGCGGTCTCATGACTTAAGGCATAAGCTGGAAGAGCGAGAAGGCTGCCATAAACAATCATGGCAGGAACTACCAACCAGCTGCCCAACGTTACAGCAAGAGCCGCGCCAGAAAGCATAAGGCTGGTTACCCACCATGCGAGCCACAGCAGTCCCGGTACATCGCGTCGCGTGGCAAGTTGCTTCAGGCTTGAACGAGGAAGGGAAACCCCAGAAGACTTAGCGTTTGTCGCGCTATATTCCATTTCAGTCTCCAGTTCTACATCAATCTCAAGGCGCCGATCCAATGTAAATAATGGAACGCTTGATTGCGCGTGGACAAACGAATTAAATGACCCGTAGGCATAAGATAAACTTATAATCGAGGAGGTCTGCGTGTCTGAACAATCAGTTCCACCTTTGAATTGGTTGCGGGCATTTGAAGCCTCCGCGCGTTTGCTGTCCTTTACAAAGGCGGCGCAGGAACTGAACATGTCGCAGTCTGCGGTTTCCCAACAAATGCGGTCTTTGGAATCGTATCTGGGTCAGGTTTTATTTCTCCGGGGTCCCAGAGTCCTCAAACTGACAGAAGTTGGCAGAAACTATCTTCCGGTGGTGCAACAGGCGTTGGCTGGGCTTAGTCGCGGAACACGAGCCTTGAGCAACAAAAATAAAAAGAAATCGCTGACAATTCAATGCAATCTGGCGTTTTCGATGTTTTGGTTAGCACCGCGTCTGCAGTCCTTTCAGCATCAGAACCCCTGGATCACGGTTAGAATTTTGAGCGAACTATGGCCCCCGATGGCGACTGAAGAGAACGCGGATGTTGAAATTCGGTTTGGTTATCGATTGGAGGATAAACTAGGCGTGCAGCGCCTGTTCAATGACACATGTTTTCCCGTGTGTTCTCCGGATATATTGGAGGCGGTTCAAACAGATTGGACGTTGTTTGATTTGTATGATTGCTCCGGCATGCAGGGAGATTGGGAGGCGTGGTTTGCCGGCACGGGCAAACATCCTCAAGATGACAAGCCGATCAACTATGCATCGACATTTGGCGTCAGCCTATCTATGGCGATGTATGGTGCGGGTTTATCGATGGCCAATGAAACGTTTTCTCAGGCATTGATTGATCGGGGACTTCTGGCAAGACCATTTGAGGAGTCGATCCCAATGCCGGAGTCACACTACCTGATACACAATCATGATCGCCCGGAGAGTGAGGCGACACGTATTTTCAAGGCTTGGCTAGAGACGCAGACAAAGGCTTCCTGGACAAAGACATGATATCAAGCTGACAGCGTTTCTGACAAAGAGCCCGCACTCTACCGAAATCAATCCCATGAAACAGCGTTAGGCCGATCCAGCCTGGCCAAGAGTGCTTCCCGTTTAATTTTCTGGCAGATCAAGTAGAGATGGTCGCCCGGCGCGACAACTGGATTCCGACGGGCGACGGTGACCACACCAGCAAAGGGCGCCGTGACCGATTGTGCCGATCGCTCTGTTCGAAACAGATCATAGAGCATAGCGATGCTATCGCCGATATTCACGTCGTCCCCAAGCTGAGCGATGGGTCGAACCAAAGCATGTTCTGAGACAGTGACGGCATGCGATTGAGTGCCGTAATCCAAGAACGTGGTTGGATGTGGCCTTTCCGGACAGGATAGGCGCTGCAGCAAAGATGCTTTTATCAAGCCCGCTTGATGCAGAACTCTCAAAGCACCATGAAAGCCAGTTTGAAGGGACGCTTCTGTTACAGTAGCGCCTCCCCCCAATTCACAGGACAGGAATGAAACGCCTGCCATATGCGCCGCAGTGTCAAAATCGCCATCACTTCCGTCGATCGGTAAGACCACCGTATGCGGCGCACCAAATGCTTCAGCGAGCGCTAAATTCATTTTGTTTAGCTCATGGTTCGGCCCTACACACAAAAATCCGCAATCAAGATAGCGTGTTGCTGTCCCGCCAGAATGGAAATCCAAAATGACCTCAGCGAGGGGTATAAGGCAGTTTGTGACGAAGGCCGCAATGGCTTTCGTGGGGCCACCAGCAGAATCGCCCGGAAATGCCCGGTTCATGTTCCCTTCGTCTAAGGGAGATACCCGCTGGCGCGCCAGGACGGCAGGCATGTTCAATGCGGGCATAAAAATGATGCGTCCAGATATATCTTCTGGGGCAATCGCTTCTCGCAACATGCGGCATATCAGCTGTCCTTCATCCTCATCCCCATGATTGCCTCCGGTCAGCAAGACCGTTAGTCCGTTGCCGTTCGCGATCACAGCAATCGGGATCTGGATGACCGAGAAGGCAAATTGATTTGAAGAATGGGTCAGTTCCAAGAAACCGCTTCGTGCTCCGGGCGAGTCCATATCCAAATTACAGCCGATTGGCCCGTGACGAAGCATTCTGCTTTCTCCTAATAACTTTGACGCGTTGGTTTTCTGACCTTGGAAAGCAGGCATCTGCGTTAGAGCCTTTGGTGCCACAATTGATGTGCCCTGGTCAGTTGGGGCGCGCCTCTTCTATGAATTCAACGGGGGTATGGTCAAAGTTTTGACCACTGTAAATCCCGTCAAAACCGCCCAATTCTTCTATTCTTTGCCTTTGGTGCTCAAAGGCCCGATCAGAGATCGCTGCGGGATCTTCAAATGTCTCTGTCAGTTTTGCGTGTAAGCGCGTTCGAATATCGGCATGTTGATTGGATAGGCCAAGGTCATTTGCCTCATGCGGATCTTTTTCCAGGTCGAACAATTGTGCGGCGAAACCGGGATAGCAAATGTATTTCCAACGTCCGTCCCGGATCATCAAATATCCCGTAATAGCGCCGCCATCGTGATACTCACTCAGAACAATGCGATTAGGATCATCAGGCTTTGTGGCCAAATGTTCCAAGCTTCTGCCATGTAAGGCTTGATCATTTTCCGAGAGCCCAAGCCCTGTCACCGTAAGAGCGGTCTGGTGAATATCAATTAAGCTGCATTGCGTGCTGCGAACCCCAACAGGAATCCCTGGCCCAGAGAGGATCATGGGGATACGGGTGGCTTCCTCATACATGGTCATTTTTGTCCAAAGGCCATGATGCCCATTCATTTCGCCATGATCAGACGTAAACAGAATGACTGTATCGTCCATATGACCGGAAGACTCTAAGGCTCCCAGGACATCACCAATTAGGGAGTCTACGAAGCTGCATAGCCCAAAGTAACAGGCCCGCGCCTCGTTGCGATGACGGTCGTCGGTAAAAAAGTCATCATAGTTATTGTACGTGCGATTAGCGTTAAGGACCGGGTTGCGAAACTCTGTCTTAAAGCCTGAATAGCGGATTGGGGGCAGGCGATCTGGATCATAGAGTTGATAAAACGGTTCAGGACATGTCAGGGGGTAATGTGGGCGCAAGAATGATACAAACAGCGCCCAGGGTTTGTCGCTATCCGATGGTGCTTCTTTGGTAAGCCAATGTACCGCGCGATCTCGGACCGTCCTGTCATAGTCGGTATAGGGGTCATCGCCGATTTTTACACCATTGGCGAAGCCTGAAGGATCATAAGAGGTGTGATCCTGGCGGCGCAGAATGCCAAAGACCCATCCTTGCCCATCCTTCACATATAGCGGCACAATCTCGCGCGCAAAACCATGGTCTTCACCCGCTGCGCGGTAATGTAATTTTCCAATAGAGACGGTTTCGTGCCCCGCCGCTTTCATGCGATGCGCCCATCCCTTTTGTGCCCCGGTATAGGCTTGAGCATTGCTCCAATTTCCAGATTGGTAGGCATAGAGGCCTGTCTGGAAGGAGGCACGGGCCGGAACGCAGACGGGAGAGGGAGTATAGGCGGTTTCGAAACGAGTCCCTCGATTTGCCAGTCGATCAATTACTGGTGTTTGACCAATGCCGCCATAGGCCCCAATACCCTCCAGCGTGAGTTCATCGACCATAATCACAAGAAAATTCCGCCCTGACACGTCTTCCCCCTCGCTCTGATGTTTCTGGAAAAACTCTGTATAAGCGCTACTCAACGAAAGCGAAGGCGTTTCAAATTCAGGCCCTTCGGTGCACTCAGATATCCAATACAATTCGTCCCCTTGGCTGAGAACAACAGATCAAAACATTGCCTTCCTCTGCATCCTCCAAGGGGTCTTCAATATAGGTGACCTCTCCCTCCAGTAATGGGCACATACAGGTACTGCAAATGCCAGAGCGGCAGCTGAACTCGGGTGCTAGGCCTAGATCTTCTGCGAATTCCAAAAGCGATCCGGTGTTATTGTGCCAGAAACCAGTGACCCCTGATTTGGCGAAAACGACTTCAATTCCTCCGTCCTGACTTTGTTGAGGGGGCTGATCGGGGGCGGGTTTTACGGACGCTGCCTCTACCAAAGACGTAGCGGAGCCAAAAAACTCGTATGATATGCGCGCGTCTGATATTCCGAGGGAACGCGTCAGATTATACATGGCCTTCATGAAGGGCGTCGGTCCGCAGAAATAGACCTCATAGTCATCCAGTGGTAGAAGGGACTGCAATAGTTCTTTCGTGATGTATCCAACAGAATGATGCTTGGCTGTTTCGATATCCGCAGGTGTTGGGGCACGATAGACGAAATGAACCTTAACACGGCTCTCATTTCCTTCTGAGAGGTTTAGTATCTCATCACGGAGGGCATGAATGTCGCCATTCTCGCAGGCATGCAGGAAAAAAACTGGACGCTGCGTCTCGATCAAACTGTGAAACATGGACACCAATGGTGTCAGGCCGACGCCTCCGCTCAACAGCAGCACGGGGCGATCCGATGCCTCGTTTAAATAGAATTCACCCCGCGGGGCGGCGACCTCTAAAATCGATCCCACATCGACCTGATCATGCAGATAACACGATCCAATACCGGGTGGGGCATCAGGGGCATGAACTGGCGCGCCTTCCTTCTTCACAGTAATGCGATAGCCAGACTTATTCGTGACATTGCTGGAGACGGAATAGGTTTTCAGGACTGTCTTTCCAGCTGTGCCTGGCACACGCACAGTGATGTATTGCCCCGGTTTGCAGGCTGTGACTTCCTGCTCATCCAAAGGTTCCAGGTAAAACGATGTGATGATCGTGCTCTCGCGAATTTTCCGCACGACTCGAAACGGCCGAAAACCTTCTGTCATAAAATCACGCGGCTTCGACAGATTTTAATTTGCGCTCATCCTCGATCATTTGAGACAGCTTCTTGCGGAAGCGCAATTGGCCATTGTCAATTGCCAAGTCGATATTGGGATTGGTCTTTTCGTTCATCCCATTCTGCACAGCATTCAGGATAATGCGGTCTTCTTCAAACGCTTGCATAACGCCCTCGCTCATCATTTTTGACAGGGCTTCATCCTTGGGACGGACATTGCGCAATTGGAACCAATAGTAGCGTGTCTTGCCGTCCGTCATGGGGGTCATGAAATTAAAGCTGTCCATGATAAAGGTTCTGGGATCGTCTGGACCATTCTTTCCGCCGGTGCCCGCTGGCTTAAAGACCGCACGGATGAAGGCGTGGCTGGGAAAGCGCACCTCGTAATGCTGCAACCGGTCACAATTTCCCTCGAATTCTACGATTTTCTTGTAAAACGGGGCAGGTTCAACATCCATCATCCATCGCGAAACAACGACACACCCGTCTTGCACGTCTGTTTCCAGCGGCGTATCCCGTGTTGCATTCTGAGCAAAGGAAGTTTGATGGACCCATGCCACATGCGACGGATCCAGAAGATTGTCGGTTATATAGAGATAATTGCAATCAACCTCCATCGCCTTGCCACGGTTTATGCCCCAGGTGGGATCGTCGAAATGCTCAATTTGGAAAATCTTTGCTGGGTCGGCTAAGTTTGGGTCCCCCATCCAGATCCAGGCAAGTCCATAGCGCTCTTCAATCGGATAGGACCTCACCGTGGCGTTTGACGGAACACGACCTCCGGCACCGGGGGCCGCGATACAAGCGCCACTGCAGTTAAAGGTCAGGCCGTGATATCCACATTCAATCGCCTCTCCCTTCACCCGTCCCATTGAGAGCGGAAGTTTGCGATGCGGACAGGCATCTTCCAGGGCAAATAAGGTCCCAGACTGAGTGCGAAAGACACATATTTTCTCATTGAGCATGAGAATTTGGCGCGGGGTCTCGTCGATCTCGTCGCTCCACGCCCCTACATACCATGAGTTTCTCAAAAACATAATTCAGCCCTACATCCAATTGCGCTGTCGTATACATTACTGGATATAGGCTAGAAGGGCTTCCACATTCTTCTCAATTATTGTTTAGGTACACTAAACAAGTCTTGGGCCACGTTTTGACCCAACAATCGAAATCCAGTCTAAAAACTCAATGGCAGAATCAGAGCTTAGGGCAGAGCCACTCCAGCAGACATAGTAGGGAAAAGGCATCCTTATTGCGGCGTCCGAAATACGGACAAGCCGCCCTTGAAGCAGGTCCTTCTCGACAAATGAATCCTGTCCCAAAGCAACACCATCCCCATTTGCCGCAGCCTCTAATGCCAGGCTGGAGAGTTGGAAGGTCGTTATTGGAACTTTCTTTGGCATAGCAACACCACAAGCGCGAAACCAGTCTGGCCAACCAGGCGGGTCATTGTGCATTGGTTGCCAAGCAATAGCGATTAAGTCCAAGGAACGAAGCCCATCTGGCGTGCAGGCTTCTGGATATTTTTCAAGATAGCTTGGTGAACAGACAGGATAGCAATGGTCCGTGAAGAGCACCTTGGAATGGGGAAACTTGAAGGCCACTTCGCCATATGTAAGGCGGAAAGTCGTATCAACCAGCCGCCTGTCAGGCTCAATATGCGTGCATTCCATGCGATAGGTTGTGCGTGCGTTGCTAGGCTTGAACGATGGCAGGTTGGGGTTCAGCCATTTGATCATCAGGGACGGCAATCCACTGATCGAGATGTCATGAATGTTCTGAGCATTCACAATAAGGTTCTGAGCCTCTCGCAGCGTCTCAAACCCTGCGGCAATCATATGGTGGTATGTCTTCCCAAACTTTGACAGTACCAAACCACGGCCATCCTTTTGGAACAGCGGGATTCCAACATGTCCTTCGATCTGCTTGATTTGCTGGCTGATTGCACCGGGCGTGACATTCAACTCACCCGCAGCGATTGAAACAGATCCTGAGCGCCCAACTGCTTCAAACGCCAAAAGGGATCTCAAAGGGGGAAGCTTCGTGCTCATTTCCTATCCCAAAATTTATTGGAGCCAGTATTCTCACCAACATTACATTAGAAAAACTACAATTTCGTTTAGGATTTGCCAATTGTAATCGCTATTAGACTTTGGCTAACTGTTCATTAAGAAAAACAGTTCCTAAGCGGTTTAATCAGGGGGAAAATTGCCAGCAACGATGTTGCGCTCTTTTTTTCTATACACGGATGGGAGACTACAATGACATTTGGAAATCTAAATCGGCGGACTGTTTTAGGCGGACTTGCTGGTGCCGGTGCAGTCGGCGCGCTTGGCATATCCCCAAAGCGCGCTAACGCGGCAAACAAAGGCGGTGCCTTTAGAATTGGCGTTGGAGACTTCAGCACCAGTGATACGATCGCCCCAACTGTCGCCGAAACTCGGTTTACCACCTATTTGAGCTTCCAGGTAAGAAACTGTCTGGTTGAGGTGGGTCCTGGTGGCGTTATCGTCCCTGAACTGGCCGAAAGCTGGGGGGCAAGCGCAGATCTTAAAACCTGGACCTTTAAAATTCGCAATGGCGTCGAGTTTCATAATGGGAAACCTCTCGTAGCTGCCGATGTGGTCTATTCTCTGAACCTTCATCGGGGGGATGACACGACCTCTGCAATTAAATCGGTTATGGCCGCGGTGAGCGACATCAAGGCAACATCAGACCATGAAGTCGTTGTAACGCTCGATTCCGCAAATGCTGGATTCCCGTCGATCTTGGCGTATTTCCAAACCCAGATTGTGCAAGATGGCGATAAAAATTTCGACGCCGGTATGGGAACCGGGGGATACATTCTGGAGAGTTTCGAGCCGGGCATTCGGTCAAAGGTGAAACGGAATCCAAATTACTGGAAGGCGGATCGCGCCCATTTTGATACGGTCGAGCTTATCGCAATTAAGGATGCCTCCGCCCGAACCAGCGCGATTACCACGGGCGAAATCGATGCAATGAACTTTGTGGATACAAAGACGGCGAAACTCATTGCGCGCAACCCCAAGGTAAAAGTGATCCGCACGCCCGGGAAATCACACTATGCCTATTGTGTGCGTACTGACACGGCGCCATTCACCAATCCCGATGTTCGCCTGGCCCTGAAATACGCAATAGATCGTCAGGATTATCTAGATAAGATTCTGAGCGGTTTTGGTACCTTGGGAAATGATCAGCCAATCAATGCCGCTTATGAATATTTTAATCCGAACATCCCACAACGGGAGTATGATCCAGATCGTGCTAAATCCTTGATGGCAAAGGCTGGCATGAGTGGGGAAACCATCAAATTGCATGTCGCAGACACCCCGTTCTCCGGAGCAACAGATGGGGCGGTCCTGTTCCGCGAGCACGCCGCCAAGGCTGGTATCAACCTGGAAGTGGTGCGTGAACCTGATCACGGATACTGGAGCAATGTTTGGGCAAACAAACCCTTCTTTGCGAGCCGTTGGAGCGGGCGCATCAATGAAGATCTGATGTTCTCCACAGCCTATTCGAAAGATGCCCTTACCACCGGATGGAACGAGACTTTCTGGGACAATGATGCGTTCAACAAGATTTTGATCGCCGCTCGCTCAGAAGTTGATGATGACAAGCGCCGTGCATTGTATTGGGAATGCCAAACCCTCATCAACGAAGAAGGCGGCATGATCGCGCCGGCCTTCGCGGATTTCGTTGATGCGGCTGCGGCGAATGTCGAGCATGGTGATCTATCATCAGATTGGGATCTGGATGGCGGCAGAGCGTCCGAGCGTTGGTGGTTCTCCTAAATACTGAGTGATTATACCCTGTTGGGGCAGTAGGTTACTGGTCCAACAGGGTTCAAATTCATTTCACTTTGTTTTACGTGAGAAGCAAGATGTCCTTCATGACAGCTCATGCGACTGAAAAATCCACCTCATTTGAAGCGGCATTCAAAGAGATTGGGGAACTTTTTCCGTCTCAGTTTACACAAAGCGATGCCATCCTTGAGCATCACAGCCATGGTGAATCCTGGCATCCAGCCGCCGCACCCGGCGGGGTTTTCTTTGCCGAATCCACGGAACAGGTCTCCCAGGTTGTCGCTCTGTGCAACAGGCATTCCGTGCCGATCATCCCGTTCGGCATTGGATCTTGTATCGAGGGGCAGGTTCAGGCCATTCATGGTGGCCTGACCATCGATTTAAGCAAAATGAACGAGATTGTCGCAATCCATGCAAGTGATATGGATTGCGTCGTCCAAGCGGGTGTAACGCGCCAACAATTGAATGAAGAATTGCGCGCCAGCGGTCTTTTCTTTCCCATCGATATTGGCGCCCATGCGACGATGGGGGGATTGGCATCGACGCGTGCCTCTGGCACGACCACCGTCCGCTATGGGACTATGCGCGATCTAGTTCTTTCAATGACTGTGGTTTTGCCCGACGGTGAGATCATAAGAACCGGACAGCGGGCTAGAAAATCATCAGCAGGCTATGACCTCGCCCGACTATTCATTGGTTCGGAAGGGACGTTGTGTATCATCACTGAATTGACCGTGCGTTTGTTTGGCATTCCTGAGGAAGCCCAGGCGGGCATGTGCAGTTTCGAAACAATTGAAGGCGCCACCAAAATGGTGGTGGAGGCCCTTCAGCTTGGTTTGTGCCTTAATCGAATTGAATTGGCAGACTCGCTTCAAATGTATGCGATCAATCGCTATAGCAAAACTGACCTGCCCGAAAAGCCAACACTGTTTCTGGACCTGACTGGATCGGTTGCGAATGTTTCTCATGACCTCGCAATCCTGGAAGAGCTGGCGACAGACAATGGCGCGATATCGTTTGAGAAGGCAGAAAACAAGGATGCCTATAACGCATTGTGGAAAATCCGGCACGACGCTCTTTGGGCCTCCCGTGCTTTAAAGCCAGGGGCAAAGGGTATCTCAACGGATGTGTGTGTGCCGATTTCTCAACTGCCCCAATGCATCTCTTCAATTCAGGATGTCGTCGCGGAATCCGGTTTGTTAGCACCCCTCGTGGGGCATGTTGGCGATGGGAATTTCCATCTGGTGCTTTTGTTTGATCCAGACAGCGAAGAAGAATTCAAGATTGCTGAATCCGTCAATGCAAAGTTGGTTCGTATGGCGGTCGAGATGGGGGGCACCTGTACCGGAGAGCACGGCGTCGGTATTGGTAAAAAGGCTTATCTGGACATGGAGCTTGGCGGTGCTGTTGGGGTTATGCGCTCTATCAAACGTGCCATAGACCCAAAGAATATCATGAATCCCGGAAAAATTTTCGATCTTTGAGATGGGTGTGACACGGTCATGACCAAGGTAAGTAATTTGATCCGCAAGGACGTCGCGGACCTGCCAAAATATAATGCCGGGCTCTCGCTGGATCGATTTCAGGCTATGTACGGCATTCCCTGCTTGGCCAAATTGGACAGTAATGAAAACCCAACACCGCTGAGCGAAGCTGTGCTGGCGGCGATGCAATCTGTATTGGCGAGTGCCAATCGATACCCTGATGCTGGCGCGATGCATCTGCGCACCCTTTTGGGCCAGCGTGTTGGTCTGACCGCTGACCAGGTCATTATCGGCAATGGGTCTGAAGATCTAATTGGTGCCATCTATCGGGCCATATTAACGCCAGGCGATCATGTGGTGACCGTGTGCCCCAGCTTTGGTCTGCATGAATTTGCGGCGCTGTCTATGGGCGCAACAGCAGCAAAAGTTCCGTTCAATGATGATTGGAGCTTTCCAACTGATGGGCTGATTAACGCCATCACCCCAAGAACCCGTATCGTCATTTTCAGTTCGCCCTCAAACCCAGCTGGACCAGTGATCTTGAAAGAGGATCTGAACAAAATTCTATCGGTGCTGGACGAAAACACACTACTGATATTTGACGAAGCTTATGGGGAATTTGTCGCCGAACCGTATGCCTTTGACAGTGTCGCTGCGCTGGCAGAGGCAATATGCCCCTGGGCGGTCTTGCGCACGTTCTCAAAGGCCTATGGTCTGGCTGGGCTGCGGGTTGGTTATGGATATATCAGCCATGCAGAACTCGTCGATGCGGTTGCCAAAGTTCGAAACCCATTCACATCCAATCTTGTGGCTCTGGCCGCTGCCGAAGCAACGCTTGCCGAGCCAGAGATCTTGGCATCCACAGTGGCACCCTTAACGGAGCGGCGAAAATTGCTTTCGGATGGGTTGGAAGCGATGGGTTTCCACTGTGCTCCATCCCAAGCAAATTTTGTGTTCTTCGATACAGGACGTCCGGCGACAGATGTTGCAGAGGCGTTGCGGAAAAAGGGTGTCCTTGTGAAGGCTTGGTTGGAAGAACCTTACACTCAATTTGTAAGGGTCAGTGTTGGCTCTGCGGATGAGGTGAGTGCGTTTCTGAACGCTCTGCGTCAGATCGATAATCAGTCCTAAACCTTTGTAGTCCCTACCTAAGAGGCTGACTCTAATGACTCTCGATGCGAAACTTTACTCTGAACTGAATGACATCCGGTCAATGGATGCAGAGAATGCCCGTGCGTTAAGTGCAGAGTTCTATACCTCGCCAGATGTATTGCGCGCGGAAGAGGATGCCATTTTTCGCAGCCAATGGGTTTGCTTGGGTCATGTGGGTGAAATCCCGAGTCCGGGTGATTTCTATACTACAGAATTGGTCTCAGAGCAGTTGATCGTTGTTCGAGGGGAATCTGGAGACATCTCTGTGTTCTCCAATGTGTGTCGCCATCGAGGGAATCTAGTCGCACAGGGGCGTGGCAATCAGCGGAACTTCACTTGCGGCTATCACGCCTGGGTGTATGGCACGGATGGTAGCCTAAAGGCGGCGCCGTTGATGAAGGATGTGGCTGGGTTTTCTAAAGAGAAATGCGGTCTGCATGCATTTAGGACGGATATCTGGCAGAACTTCATATTTGTGAATTTGGATGGAACTGCAGAGCCGCTTGCTCCCCAAATGGGCCAGATGGATGCGCTGATGAAGAACTATCATCATGAACTCCGCCATCTGAACTTTATGGAGGAAGATGTCTGGGATACGAATTGGAAAAGCTTGGCGGAAAATTTTTCAGAAGGGTATCATCTGAGCGCTACTCACCTGAAAACGCTGCATCCGATTACGCCCACAAAATTGTGTAAAAAGACAGAGTTTGATCCGGCCTATACGGCGTATCATGCTTTTTATGATCCGAAATGGCCAGATCGTGGCCCTTTTCATGAGGACCTGACGGCATCAGAGCGTCGCAACAGCATTTTATCAGTGATCTTTCCGTGTTTTCTGCTCTCTATCGCGACACACTATACTTTGTTTATGTGTCTTAGACCCGCTGGTGTTGGGAAGGTCGCTATCCGGTGGGGGGTTGTTGGCTTTGGTACAGACTCGGAGTCTCAGAGTGTGAAGGACTATGTTGACTTATGCCGCGCCTTCAATGCAGAAGATCGCGAAAAATTAGAAATTCTGCATAGGGCTCTGCATACGCGCTACTATAAACTTGGACCTCTGGCACCGACGGATTTTGAAGGCCCAATTTGGGATTTTATCCAATATTTCGCGCATCGATTTGAGGATCGCTCAAACGGTTGATCGGATTCCCAAAGGAGAGGCTCATTGATATATAGAATGATACTCACCCGGCTATTGCTTGGCCTTGGGACTTTGTTTGTCGTATCGCTTTTAATTTTTTTCGCAGTGGAAACATTGCCTGGAGACTTGGCGCAGGAAATTCTTGGTCAATCAGCGACCCCAGAAACTGTGGCGGCTTTTAGAAAGCAACTCGGGTTGGATCTACCAGCTCATATTCGTTACTATTCTTGGCTTTCCGGTGTTGTCTCGGGTGATATGGGAACGTCTCTAGCCAATGGCAGAACCATTGCCTCACTGATCAGTGCACGGTTGGAAAATACAATGTTCCTGGCCGCACTGGCGGCGGTGATTTCGGTGCCGCTGGCGCTGTTTCTAGGCATTGTCTCAGCGCTGTACCGGAATTCATTCCTGGATAAACTGATTAACACGACCGCGTTGACCGCCATTTCAACACCAGAGTTCTTCGTTGCCTATATTCTGATTTTGTTTTTGTCGGTAAAGGCAGGGCTCTTCCCGAGCATTTCCAATATATCTAACACTCTAAGCATGTCGGAATTTCTCTATCGATCGATGCTGCCAGCACTCACGCTGACCCTCGGTGTTGTTGCCCATATGATGCGCATGACGCGGGCAGCTATCATCAACCTATTGGCCAGCCCCTATATTGAAATGGCGCATTTGAAGGGACTCTCTCGCACACGCATAATTTTGCACCATGCCTTGCCGAATGCACTGGCTCCGATCATCAATGTCGTATTGCTGAATTTGGCCTATCTCATTGTTGGTGTGGTGATTGTTGAGGTGGTTTTCGTTTATCCAGGGATGGGGCAATTGTTGGTGGATTCTGTCGCAAATCGTGACCTGCCTGTTGTTCAGGCATGCAGTCTGATCTTTGCCGCAACCTATATTCTTTTGAACTTGCTGGCGGACGTTTTATCAGTGGCCAGTAATCCTCGCCTCCTCCACCCGCGATAGGATTGTGAAGGAGCAGCAGTGAAAACCGTCACAAAATTTCTGACGACAACACCAGCCACAGCCCTTTTTGGCATATCGGTCCTGATACTCTTTCTGCTTGTTGGGATATTTACCCCCGTGATCGCACCTTATGGTGAGACCGAGATTGCAGGGGATCAATACGAAGTATGGAGTGAGACATTCCTTTTAGGCACGGACAATCTGGGGCGCGATATCCTAAGCCGGTTGATGTATGGAACCCGCAACACCGTTGGCATTGCGCTGTTGACCACATGCATTACCTTCTTGATTGGAACTTTTTTTGGCATGATTTCAGCGGCATTGGGTCGCCTGGTTGATCAAGTCATGTGTCGAATTATCGACGTCTTAATGGCTATCCCCTCCCTGATTTCGGCGCTGTTGTTGCTGACAATTCTTGGCACATCCATACCAGTCCTGGTTGGGGTCATTTCGCTGTTGGAAGCAACACGAGTTTTCCGACTGGCGCGATCCGTCTCTATGAATGTGATCGTGCAAGATTATGTTGAGGTTGCCAGATTGCGGGGGGAAAGTATCTGGTATGTGTTGGTCAAAGAAGTGCTGCCGAATATTCTAGCCCCCTTGGCCGCTGAGTTTGGATTGCGTTTCTGCTATGTCTTTCTCTTTATCAGCGCCCTAAGTTTCCTAGGCCTTGGCATTCAGCCACCAACAGCCGATTGGGGATCCATGGTGCGAGAAAATGCCGCCCTCATCTCGTTTGGTGACATAACCCCCCTCCTGCCGGCATTCGCCATCGCGTTGTTGACAATCTCAGTCAACTACATCGTCGATTGGTTCCTGCACAAAGCGAGTGGATTGAAGAATTAGATTGCGTTACTGATATCCTCTGACTTTATGAACTTGCCGTGCCTAAACCTACGTTATCAAGAAACTCAACCGTTCCTAATGTCATTGATCGGCACCATCAAATTGCATGAAACTCAGTTAGCAGCCATGTTCGGAAGGCCTTCGCCGTTGGACGCAGTCCAATGAGATCAGGGTAGGTGACCTGCTCCCCGGAGGCTATCCAGTTCTCGTCGGTGCCTCAAGTTTCATCTGACAAAGCCATTAAGTAGGTTCTTTCGGTTAGTGGTGTGGCTGCGTGATCGGGGCAGTCTTGCTATAGCATCTATTCGCATAGATCAGCGGGGATTGATTTGGGCTTAGCTGGATATCCTGAACATTGCCGATCAGTATCCAATGCGTGCCATATTCCACGGTTTGCGCGATGCGACAGTCAAAGGCAACGACAACCCCGTTTATTACAGGGCTGCCGGTGCTGAGCTGTTGATAATCGATCTGGTCAAACTTATTGGTGGATGGGGCCCGCGTTCGTCCTGAGAAGATGTCGGAAAGTACTGACTGGTCCTCCCGCAATAGATTTACACAAAACACACCGTTACGAATAACCATAGCGGCCGTCAGGCTCGCCTTGTTCAAACAAATAAGAAGGGAGGGGCTGAGAGAATCGGCGGAGACAGATGTCATCGCGCTGACAGTCATGCCGTTTATGCCCGCCGGTCCATCCGTCGTGACGACACATACGGAGGTGGCTGCCCTGCTCATTCCATCCAGAAACTTCTGTCGCATAAAGTGTTCCTCAAAATAGTTGTGCGATATGCGCATGTTTGTGCGTAGAGTAAACGAAAACTAAAAATTATGTCAATGGGGTTGCCAAAACATCATGCGACCGCATGAGCGAGGCAGACATACGCATCATGCGACCGCATGAGCGAGGCAGACATACGCATCATGCGACCGCATGAGCGAGGCAGACATACGCATCATGCGACCGCATGAGCGAGGCAGACATACGCATCATGCGACCGCATGAGCGAGGCAGACATACGCATCATGCGACCGCATGAGCGAGGCAGATATACGCATCATGCGACCGCATGAGCGTGGGGACAGTGAATGCTGTAGAGGGGCGTTATAAAAGACGTTACTCCCTTAGGATTCATCCGGGTCGCAGGCTCAAAAAGGCGATCAAGCAAAACTCGCTTATTGACAGGCCATAGAAATTATGTGACAAATAATGCACAAAAATGCGCTAAGCGCACAAATTATGTTTTACGATAAGAACCCCGAACAGGGGCGCATTCCTCGCAAGAGGAAAACCGATCTCACCTGCAAAAAGCCCAACAAGACGGCAAGGGGTGCAGAACTGACAATGGACCGGGGGTTCCGGCCAAAAACGATCCGTGGGAGGATAGAATGAAAAAACTTCTTATCGCCGCAATCGCCGGCGTATTTATGACAGCAACATCCGCACAAGCTCAGAACATGACGATCGGAACATCCCAACAGGGGTCTGCGTCCTTTCTGACAGGGTCTGCGGTTGCCAAGGCAATTTCCGAGGCGACAGATTTGAATCTGCGCGTGGTGCCAGAAGGCGGTTCAGAAATCATCCTGTCGCGCCTGCATGCAGGCGCCATGGTTTTTGGGATTGCGACCAGTCCGCCGTTAATCCAGGCCTGGGCCGGTGGTGAAGAATATAAGGGCGTTAAACAGGAAAATGTGCGCGTTGTTGCGGTGCTGCGCACGCTTCGGACCGCCTTTATGGTTCGAGCGGACTCCGACATTACCTCGACGGCTGATTTTGCCGGCAAACGTATCGCAGAAGGGTTTGGTCGCCAGCGCGCCGCAGGATTGATGCAGGATGCAGGCCTTGCCGCCGCCGGCGTTGATAAGGCTAATCTGACACTGGTGCCCGTCGCGGGCGGCGCAAAAGCCGTTGATGATCTGGTTGCGGGTCGACTGGATATCACGCATTTTTCTCTGTCATCTGGTAAGACGAGAGAGGCGGATGCTTCTGTCGGTATTCGTTTCCTCACCATCCCAGATACCGATGAAGCAAAGGCGGCGGCCAGCGAGTCCATGCCGGGTGTCTTTATTGAAACGGTAGAGCCCTCTTCCGCCTATCCCGGATTCTCCAAGCCCATCAATGTCATCGCGTCAAAATATCTGTTGGTCACCAATGCTTCCGCTGATGAAGATGCTGTTTATACTGCGACAAAGGCATTGTACGAGAATAAAGAAAGCCTTGTTGCCGCTTACCCTGCGATGGCGGAGTTTGATCCAGAAAATATGCGCATGGATCTGGGCGTTCCTTATCATCCCGGCGCTTTAAAGTTCTATGCAGAGATCGGTCAATAGAATCTGTATATTGGTTGGGATACATATAGCTTATGACGGACGATCATAATACAGATGCCGACGAAGCCGGGTCGTACACCAGTCCCTGGATCGTGCGATGGGTCGGGAAGCCACTGTTGATTTTGATTACGCTGGCATCATTGGCCTGGGCCGGTGACTTGTATCGACGGGTTGGTTTGATTTTCCTGAATGAGCAATTCTATGCCGGCATGCTTGCCCTGGGCATGCCGGCACTTTTCCTGATAATACCTGCAACGGGAATACGTAAACGGCTGTATGTGCCCTGGTATGATATTCTGATCGCGATTGTGATGGGGGCGACCTCTCTTTACATCATGGTCCAGTTTCCCGTTTTCATTATGAATTACGGCGGCGCCACTACCGGCACGTTGATTGCGGCGACCATCCTTTTGATTGGTGTGGCAGAAGGGTTACGCCGAACTGCAGGCACTGTTCTTCTGATCTTCCTGTTGGCGTTTCTGGCTTTCGCGTTGGTCGGGCATTTTATTCCGGGACGATTGCAAGGGGATGATGTAGCGCTGGATCGCCTGATACCGTACGTCACGCTGGATCCAAATGGTATCTTTGGAATTCCGATACATGTTTCAACCACCATTGTGATTGCCTTCATTTTCTTTGGGTTTTTGTTGGAACCAAGCGGCGGTGGGCGGTTTTTTGCCGAAGGGTCAACCGCTCTTATGGGCCGGTTCCGCGGGGGATCTTCCAAAATTGCCGTTGTCGCCTCAACACTTTTCGGGTCGATATCTGGAAGCGCCGTATCCAATGTTATCGCAACGGGATCCATTACCATCCCAATGATGCGCAAAGGCGGGTACAGCAAGTCATCTGCGGCCGCCATTGAAGCGGTTGCATCAACCGGAGGTCAGCTGATGCCGCCCATGATGGGGGTTGCAGCATTTCTGATGGCGGAGCTTTTGCAGGTTGATTATTCAGAGGTTGTGCTTGCGGCGATAATTCCAGCATTTCTGTATTACGTTGCTTTGTTCTTCATGGTCGATCTGCAGGCTATTCGGGATGGTATTACGGCGGTTGACCGGAAACTGATTCCTCTCTTGATACCGACATTAAAACGAGGGTTTGTCTTCCTCTTACCTTTTGTCGTGATAATCGTTGGTCTTTTCGTATGGCACTTACAGCCTGAAACGGCGGCACTTTATGCCGCGTTGATAACACTGCCTGTTGGTTTTCTCTTTGGCTATAAAGATACAAAGCTAACGGTAGGTAAGGTTGTGACCGCGCTGACCAATACGGGCAAAGCCTCATTGGAATTGCTGATGATCGGTTGCGCCGCCGGTGCCATCATGGGGGTTCTAAACATAACGGGTCTGGGGTTCGGGTTGACCTTGGGATTGGTTGATTTAGCCAATGGCAATCTTCTTGTCCTGTTGGTTCTGTCTGCAATTCTTTGCATTGTTTTGGGTATGGGGTTACCGACAACAGCGGTTTACATTCTGCTGGCAACCTTGGTGGCGCCCTCAATCGTGGAAATGGGTGTCTCGCCAATGGCGGCGCATATGTTCGTCTTCTATTATGGAATGATGTCCATGATTACGCCGCCTGTTGCCATTGCCGCCTTTGCCGCAGCCACGGTGGCAGGTGCACCGATGATGCAAACCGGATGGCGCGCGGTTCAGTTTGGCTGGGTCGCGTATCTGATTCCATTCCTCTTTGTGTATTCACCCTCTCTTCTTTTGCAGGGGTCTGTGTTTGAGATTGCCTTAACCCTGGTCACGGCAAGTCTGGGGGTTTGGGTAATATCGGGTGTAGTCGTTGGCTATCTGGGGCAGAAATTATCGACGTTCCGTCGGGTGCTTTATTTACTGGTTGGATTGGGGTTGTTGTTACCAGTCGATGCGTCCGTCTATGCACATTGGATCAATGTCGTCGCTGGGGTCTGCCTGGCGCTGATAATGCTGTCAGACCGTGCGATCTGGCGCAGGAGTATCTCGGGTCGAAAACAAGGATCGGATTAGTTATGGAGGGGACCCAGAGACTATTTATCAATTTGCATGGCAGGTTGAATCTGCTGGACGGCCTCATGCAGCAAGGGCAGAAACTTGCTGATCAGATCCTCAACAGTCGCAAAGGTGGTTGCAACACTGGAATTCAGGCCAGCGATCACGGTGCCATTCGGACCGTGTATTGGAATCGCAATGGATCGGACTCCAAGTTCGGTTTCCTGATCAGAGATACTGTAACCTTGTTCGCGAATTGTAGCGATGCCCGCCATGAAGTCATCGATATCCGTAACTGTATGGGGGGTCCTTTTGATCAAATCGAGTGTGGAGAGGTAGTGCCGCAAGTCCTCATCTGACCGGCCGGAAAGGATGATCCGTCCGATTGATGAAGAATAAATAGGAAAGCGCGACCCCACAGTCACATTAATGGCATAAACACTGCGATGACTTTGAGCTCGGGCAACATAGATGACCTCATCACTGTCTTGGACACCAATCGAAATTGTGCCGAGAGTCTGATCGCAGAATTCATTCAGAATTGGTTGGATCGCGTCCCATTTCGACATTGTAGAGAAATAGGCATAGCCAAGTTCCAGGACCTTTGGGGCCATGTAAAACCGCTTTTTGCTTTGTCGCACATAGCCCAGATCACACAGGGTCAACAGGAACCGACGTGTCGTGGCGCGATCCAGGTCGACGATGGCGGCAATGTCACTAAGCGTTGCGCCATCGGTGACAGTGCCCAGGGCTTTCAATGTATCCAGCCCGCGGGCAAGGGAACGAACATGAGATCGATTGCTTTCATTCTTGACATCATCTGGTGCCATCAAAAAAATTCTCCTGAAGAACTATTGGGCGCTTAGTGAAATCATAGAGTGAATCCTAGAATGTTCCAGTGTGATTATAAAAGGTTCTTTCAATAAAGGCCAATTCAGACAGAGCAAGATGACTGTTCTGAAATGGCGCAGATAAATGATTTCAAAGGGGAGTGAGTATGACGGCTGCGATCGCATCAGTATCACCAAATGAATTGGCGGATTGGTTGGAGGATCTGGAAGAGATTGCGCTGATCGATGTGCGGGAACAGGGTGATTATGCGCAGGGTCATTTGCTGTTTGCGTCATCGCTGCCCCTGTCCCGTTTGGAACTGATGGTTGAGCGCGCAATTCCTCGGAAATCCACACGTATCGTCCTATGCGACCAGGGGGATGGTGATCTTGTGGTTCGCGCGGCAGTCGTTCTTTCCCAGATGGGATACACGAATCTGTACCAATTGGCCGGTGGTGTGGTGGCATGGTCGGACGCCGGGTATCGGACGTTTTCCGGTATATATGTTCCCAGCAAGGCCTTCGGTGAAATTGTAGAGCATTATTATGATACGCCAAATATTGACCCGGATGCCCTGGCCCGAATGGTTCAGTCCGGTGATAACGTGAAGATTTTTGATTGTCGCCCAAAGTTAGAGTTTCGCCGTATGAGCATTCCTGGTGCCGTGAATTGTCCTGGTGGGGAACTTTTGTTGCGCCTGCCGGAGATATTGCCGTCGCGGGAGACTGTTGTTGTTGTCAATTGCGCGGGCCGGACGCGCAGCATTCTTGGGGCGCAGACACTGATCAATGGGGGGATATCTAATCCAGTCATGGCGTTGCGGAATGGAACCATGGGGTGGCAATTAGCCGGATATGAGGTGGATCGGGCACGCGACAACGTCGTCTCCATGCCGGGAAAGGCTGGTCAGGCCCAGGCCAAGGATTTGGCGCAGGCATGGGCTGAGCGTGAGGCTGTTCGTTCTATATCATGGGACACGTATCTTCGTATGGGCCAGGATGCCGATAGGACTACCTATCTGTTCGATGTTCGCGACATCGAAGAGTATCAGGCGGGGACTCCAGAGGGGGCGGTGCTGGCCCCTGCGGGGCAACTTGTTCAGGCCACAGACAGCTATGTTGGCACGCTGAAAAGCCGGATTGTTGTTTTTGATGATAAGAAGGTGCGGGCGATTATGGCTGCGACCTGGTTGGCGAAGGCCGGTCGGGACGAGGTCTATATTCTTACCGATGCGCCACATGAAGTTTGTCACGCTCCGGCGACAGGTCCGATTGGACCGGCGCCAGTTATTTCTCAAGACAGGGTGATGTCTCCCTCTAAATTGGCCGCCCAATTGGATGATGGTTCAGTATGGTTATTAGACTTGGCGACCAGTCCTGAATTTCTCAATGGTCATATAGCGGGGGCACATTTTTGTATCCGCTCCAGGATGATGAACGCTTTGTCGAAGCTGGATCCGGAGAAAGACATTGTTCTGACGTCGCCAGATGGCGTCCTGGCGGCCTGGGCTTTGCCGGAAGTAGCGGCGGTCTGGCCGCGGAGGGTTCATCTGCTTTCCGGCGGGACGCAGGGCTGGCAGTTGAGCGGGATGGCACTGGACAAGGGGTTCCAGGAAACCTTGGAACCGCCGACGGATCTTTGGCATACGCCCTCTTCAGAATTTGGCGGCGGTAAAGCGGCGATGGCCGAATACATTGAGTGGGAAACAGGCCTTATCCCTAAGCTGAAAGGGGAGCCTGGTTTGCGCTTCCGATTGCCGTATTGATTTATCCTGGGTCGGAAAGCGATCAATCAGTCTTGTCTTCCTCAGCCTTCAGCCGATCGCGTTTCAGATAGAGCTGCATGCGTTAGCATGAGTTCGCGTCAGATGTGCCAGATGTGATGTCTCAATAGGTTGTTCATTCGGGAATTGTTTTAAGAAGTACGGGCTGCGGGTTTCAACATTGACACTGGCAAGGATCATGATTATTTTAGCAAATAACGCACGAACGTGCGCATAGTGAAATAATAAGAATTTTGAAAGGAAACGAACCAATGGTTCTGGGGTTGTCGTCTAAACATATGGAACTGGTGGAGCGCGTTAACGCCGTCGCACACGATGGGATTGCAGATCGGGCGTCCCAGTACGACAGGGACGCTGCATTTCCGGTTCAGGATATTGAGGATCTACGCCAGGCAGGCTTTTTATTGTGCACCCTGCCTGAAAAGGATGGGGGACTTGGGTTTGGCGTCAATGGGTCAGACCCGCTATCGTTTTTTCTAATTGTGGAACGTCTTGCCGCCATCAGTCCCGCAACGGCACATTGTTTTCAAGTTCACTGTAATGCCATGCAAATCTTACGGGAATATGGCTCAGACGAGCAGGTTAAACGCTTCATTCAGCCAACGATTGAAAAAGGTCATCTTTTTGTCGGGGCGGGGTCTGAACCCGGCGGTGGGCGACACTCTTCTACCGCCACCCCTGTTGACGGCGGCCTAAAAGTTACAGGCGTTAAGCACTATGCGACAAACGCAACTCACAGCACGTGGATGACAGTGCATGTCCGCAATGAGATCAGTGAGTTGATGGAGACGCTGGTCGTAAACACGAACAGTCCCGGTCTGACAATTGATGCCAGTGTCTGGGACCCGACAGGTATGCGCGCCTGCGTCAGCCCGTTGTTGACCTTTAAGGATGTCATTGTTCCAGAAGATTGCATCATGGCGGATTCGGAAGGGTTTTTTAAGAATCTTTGGCTGGGTAAGATCAATTTTGGCTTCACTGCGAACTATCTTGGGGGCGTACAAGGCCTGTATGAATTCACGCGGGATTATCTGAGGGATCGGGGTCAAAAAGACAACGAGGTCTATCAAACCGCGCTGGGTACAATGAAGGCACGGCTCGATGCGGCGCGTCTGCTTTTCTATAATGCAGCGTCTATCCTGCCTGTCGATTGCGAAAAGGCCCTGATCGCCAGCAATCAGGCTAAATGGTTGGCCGTCGAAACCGCGAACCAGTTCATTACAGAAATCGGACAGTTAATCGGCAGTTCGGGTTTTTTCAGAAAATATCCGGTGGAACGTCTGGTGCGTGACCTGCAGGTCCACACGCTGCACCGTCGCCATCATGTTGGTGCCGGTATCGTTGGTCAGGCAGAACTGGGCCTGCCGTATGATCTGAATAAATCCTGAGATCCGACACAATACGGATCTATAAACCGGGGAGCGGAACATGACACAAAAAAATCCTGGCGCCGAGGATCTGGGTGAACCAGACGGTGTTTATAATTCGTCACAACCAGGCTCGTGGTCTAAAGCGTGGCAGACAGACCCGATGGGCGGCGCGCTGAGTGATCACTGGCCGGACCTGATTGCAACATTTCGCTCCCGCGCGCCATTGGGCAGTGTGGCGCCTGATTTTAAGGGAGAGGTGCTGGATGGGCAGTCGGTGCGGCTATCAGATTATCGTGATCATAAGTCTGTACTGATTGTCTTTGGTTCCCTGGCTTGCCCGCCCTGTGTGACAAATATCCGCATCAATGACCCAAATCTGGTTGGGTTATATGAAACCTATGGGGAAGCAGTTGAGTTCTTGTATCTCTATACAAGGGAAGGGCATCCCGGCTCAAAAATTGTTCCGCATACCACAATGGAAGACAAGCGGCAGAACGCGCGCCGCCTGAAAGCAGAGGAAGGGATTACATTTCCAATCGTAATCGACGATGTGGAGGGTACTATCCAGCGCTCCTTTGTTCATCCGCATTTCAACAATCCGGTCTTTCTGATCAATCGCGCTGGAATAGTTACATATAAATCCGCTTGGTTGGATGCTTCTGAGCTACCGCAAGTGCTGGAGGATCAAGTGCTGTGGGACCGCAGGGCGCAGACCGATGCAACCATTAAGAAAAGCTACAGCGAACGTATCCGGCCGTTACGTGAACCGTACGATGTGAATTGTAACAAACGGATCAAGCGGCTGATGGACGATATCGGGCTGCCCCAGATAGCAATGGGCGCAATTCCCGGTATCGATTCTGAGAAGACGGGAGGATGAAATGACATCGAACTGTAAGCGGGTTCATGCCGGTCCCTATATTGTGGATCGTGCCTGTTATACCGATCCGGAGATTTTTGATCAGGAAGTCGAGCGCATCTTTGAGAAGTCCTGGGTCTTTATCGCCCAGGCGAGCGAACTGGCTGAGATCGGTGACTATCGCACCGCCCTGATTGGCCGACAGCCTGTTATCGCCATTCGCGGTGAAGACGGAGAAATCCGGGTCTTCTTTAACAGTTGTCGTCACAAGGCGACGATGTTGTTGACGGAAAAACAAGGGAACTGTCAGAAAATTCGCTGTCCGTATCATCATTGGCAATATGATACCGAAGGGAATCTGAAATCCATTCCCCGTTATGAGGCATATGGCGGGGCCTTAGATATGACGCGCCTGGGCCTTGTTCAGGTTCCGCGCATGGGGGAGGTTTTTGGTTTGGTGTTTGCCAGCCTGGACCCCGACGCCCAACCGCTTGATCGCTATATCGGAGACGCGCTTCCCTACCTTAAGGATGTCGCGCTGTATCTTGGCGAGGACATGACCACCATAGGAACCTACGATTACGTCTATGACGGTAATTGGAAGCTGTTGATGGAGAACACAGTCGACGACTATCACGCGGAGTATCTGCATGACTATGCCTTTGTTCAACGGGCAAAAGTGTTCGGCATGGAAGATTCTGGCGGGTTCATGTCCGAGGAAGGAAGTCATTTCTCCGTTGAATTGGGACGGCATGGTGCATTTGATCAACATGATGACAAGCGAACTCTTGTTACCCAAAAGGTGCGCAGCCGCCGGGTTTATCTGAATGTCTTCCCCTCGTTAATCGCCCTATACAATCCAGTCTGGGATGTAACCGGGTTGCGGATCATGATCCCTGAAGCGGTCGATCGCACGCGGGTGATCAATTATGTTCTGGCACCAAAATCCGCTGATTCTGAAAGAATCAGGCTGATTGGGGAACGGTTCCATTATTCTTGGGGGCCAGGGGGGCGTGCGGGTGTCGACGACATTCATGTCTTCGCACAGATCCAAAAAGGCCTTCAGGCCAAGGCTGGGGGCAAGATCATCATTTCCCGTGGGCATGAAACGCCAGGTCCGAATGGTGGGCCGACTGAAGACCATGCTGTACGCGCCTTCTGGAGTGGGTGGCGGGAATTCATGGGGGATATCGCCGAACCTGCTGATGGCCAAACCATTGATGCAAGTATGGAGCAAGCCTATGCCGAAAACTAATCAAATCGCTGGGGCGCGCTTGTTGTTGGATCGTTATATCAGCGCTCTTGACCAGCGCGATTTTCAGGCTTGGTTGAACCTGTATCATCCTGAAGGTTTTTATGCGGTCTTGCGTCGCACTGAGTATGAAACCGGCAACAATGTGTTGTTGGTTGGCGAGGATTTGCGACGTTTGCGGGCCCGGTTTGAATCAGGCGAAAGCCGCGATAAGCGCCGTATGCTGCACAGTATTGCTTGGATTGTCGAAGGAAAGGAGGAAGGGTCCATACTTGCTGGCTTCACCCTTTGGCTTGATGGGCGTCCTTCCAATTGTGGTTGCTACGAGATGCGTTTGGTGCAGGACGATCAGGGCCAAATGAAGATCCGGCGTTGCACTGTTATTCTGGATGGCGATGTCATTCAAGATACGGTCTATCTGCCGATCTAGGGAGGATGCCATCATGGTCGGGCCAACAATAAGTTTCAGTCATATGGGCCTCTTTGTCAGGGACATTGATCTTATGGCCAGCTTTTATCAGGAGGCATTAAATCTGGTTGTGACAGACCGCGGTGATCTTCCAGGGCGCACGCTGGTTTTCATGAGCAGCGATCCCAGGGAGCATCATCAGGTTGTCCTGGCCACGGGGCGCACCGGCGAGCTGACCGATAAAGTGGTCAATCAGATTTCCTTTCGTGTCGGGTCGCTGGAGGAGTTGCAGGAGTGTTACCGTCGCCTGCAGGACATGTCGGGCGTTAGTGATTTCCGCTGTATCAATCATGGGACATCCTGGACCCTGTATTTCCGGGATCCGGAACTGAACCGCCTGGAATTGTTTGCAGATGCGCCCTGGTACATCGCGCAACCTGTTGCAGAGCCTTTGGATTTGACGCTTCCGGCTGAAGAAATTCGCACGGCGACGCTGCAAATGTGTCAGGCAGATCCAACGTTTGAACCGATTGAATCCTGGCGTGCTCGTTTGGCCGCTAAAATTGAAAAAGGTCGTGCCGCGCAGCAATCTGGGGCGACTTAATAAGCCGCTATAAAAATATTAAGGAGATCGTATGAAACTCGTAAGTTATGATTATAAGGGATCTGCGCAAATCGGTCTTTTGCTTGGCGATGATCAGGTTCTGAACGTTGCTCAGATTCTCAGCGCGGCGGGGCTTGGTTCAGATGCGGGTATGATTGACCTGATAGAACAAGGCGATGGGGTGCTGGATAAGCTCTATGCTTTTGAAGCAGATCATGCAGGACAGAAAACGCTGCCGTTATCTGATGTTACATTATTGTCACCAATCGCCCGCCCACGAAAAAATGTTTTCTGCGTTGGGCGAAACTATCTGGAGCATGTTTCTGAGGCATCTGAAGCCCGTGGACGGGAAATGAAGATCCCGACGGATCCCCAGTATTTTACCAAACCACCAACAACCGTGATCGGCCCTTTTGATGATATTCCGCTGCATGCCGACGTAACTGATAATCTGGATTATGAAGTCGAGCTGGGGGTGATTATCGGCAAGAAGGGCGTTAATATTCCGAAATCTGATGTATTGGATTATATATACGGCTATACGGTGATTAACGATATCACTGCACGAGACGTTCAGCGCCGCCATGACCAATGGTTCAAGGGTAAAGGGTTGGATGGCAGTTGCCCGATGGGACCATGGATTGTTCCGTCGCGTGACATCTCCGATCCCGGCGCGTTGGATATTTCGCTGACCGTGAATGGTGAAATGCGACAAAACTCCAACACGCGGAACATGATTTTTGACCTGGCGACCCTGGTATCTGTCCTCTCTCAGGGGATGACATTAGAACCTGGGGATATTATCGCGACAGGCACCCCCAGTGGTGTTGGTTTTGCGATGAAGCCTCCCTGTCTGCTTAAGGATGGCGATATTGTTGAGGCCAGCGTTGCCGGCGTTGGAACGATCCGAAACAGGGTTTCAGGCTGACGAAAGACCGGATGTCGCAATGACCGGGGAAAGCAAACAGTTGCACCGTTTTGTTGCGGATGTTGATCTGGATCGCCTTCCGGCGACAGTTATAGCACGGGCAAAGCGGCATATTCTGGAAACCGTGATCCTCGCATTGGCGGGCGGCTCCGAGGAAGGGGTTGCCGAAATTCGGGCCCTTGCAAAGGTTGAATACGCCCAGGGTCCCAGCGCTGTCTGGGGTGCTGGTGACAGATTGCAGCCTTCCGGTGCGGCTCTGGTCAATTCGTATGCTGCTGCCGCATTGGATTACGATACATTGTGCAATACCGTCCATGGCGATGTGGTCATTATTCCGGCGGTCCTAGCCATGGCGGAGGCAAGGCAGGCGACCGGACGTCAGCTACTGGAGGCCTATATTGCGGGTATCGAGGTAACAGCACGGCTGTCTTTCTCTGCCAAACCGCCGCAACGGGGATGGACCCATACCAGTGTGTTCGGTGTTTTCGGTGCGGCTGCGGCCGTTGCCCGATTGATTGGGTTGCCAGAAACCCGTATCGGCCATGCAACAGGCATTGCGCTCAGTCTGGCGGCCGGGTCACAACAATCGAATGTTGAGAAGGTTCTTACCAAACGCTTGCAACCGGCCTTGGCCGCACGAAACGGTGTCTTTGCAGCATTGGCGGCGGAGGCCGGAATCTCAGGGCCACAGCAAAGTCTTGAGGGACGATGTGGGCTGTGGTCCCTGTATCAGGCAGGCGATCCGGCGCTGCTGTTGAAGGATCTGGGTGGGGAGTTCCGTTTTCTTGAAACCATTCTGAAAGGGTATCCGGTCTGCAGTTGCAGTCATGCTGCCATTGTCGCCTGTTTGGAACTGATCGCTATAAATGCCCTGGATCCGGCCGATATCTCCGAGGTTGAAGTTACAGTGACCCCCTTCATGGTGCATATGGTTGGTGGAGACTTCGATCCCTCCCGAGACCCGGTGGTCGCGGCGCAATTCTCCATTCGCTATGCCCTTGCGTGTTGCATCTTGCGCGGTGGAGTTTCCCTAGCGGACCTTGATCTGGCGGCAATATGTGACCCGGCTATTCAGGAATGGGCGGCGCGCATTCAGATTACCGTTGACCCGGAGAATGACGGTGAGCTTGCGCCCGCTCGGGTGCGCTTGAAAACCCGAAGTAAAGGTGTGTTGGAACGCTGCGTCTCTGTGATGCCTGGCAGCGTCGAGGCGCCGCTTTCTGACGCTGCTTTCAAGGGCAAATTGCAGGATTGTGTGGATCGAATCCCCGGCTTTTCAGAGCAGGGGGGACTTGTTCGCTTAGACGAAATTGTTGAGGCGATCGACCGGTCAGATCAATGCACAGACCTGACCGGGTTTCTCGCGGCGGTCGGTCAGTCTTCCAATGATTTCGACCAGCGCCCCTGAATGGCGATTTGGTCGCGCGCGCGACGTTGCCTGGGGGTTTTTTCTCGCGCCAGCAGGTCTTCCTCCAGCAATTGATCCGCGTCGCCGGTGCGACCGATTGCAATAACCGTCATTGGTTTATAGATCTCCGGTACCCCCAGAGTATCTGCTATCTTTGAGTCAAATCCCGCCATCTGATGGGTTGAAAGCCCCAGTGCCTGTGCCTGAATCGTCAGATGGGCGACCGCTTGCCCCGTGTCATAGGCTGCGTGGGGCAGGGGCGATTGATCCTCCTTCACGTGCTTTGCCAGGGCGAGAATGAGGACGGCCGCATTCGGCGCCCATTTGACATTGCCGGGCTTCAGCGATTTTACAATTTCGGCGAAAGTAGAGTCTTCACGAATTCCGATCAGAAAACGCCACGGTTGGGTGTTGCTGGCGGATGGGGCCCATCTGGCTGCTTCCAAAAGGGTATCAATCGCAGCTCCCTCCATACTGTCGTTTGGATCAAAGGCGCGCGGGCTCCATCTTTCGGCCAGCAGGTCATGGATGGGGGGTGAGGCATTGGCTCTTTTCATGAAGTGGCTCCATCTATTAACAAAAGCATCTAGACAATGTGCGCCTAGCGCATTAATGTTTATTAGATGAAATTGAACGATGCGCTAACTTAAGTCAACCGACAGGATATCGAGTGCCATCCTAGGCGGGTTTCATGAAAAGAGGAACGAACGCGTGAGCGAAGAATTTTCGGGTAAAGTAATTTGGGTGGTTGGTGCGACGGGCGCCCTTGGTGAAGATATTGTAAATCAATTGACCTCAAAAGGGGCAACTGTCATTGCCTCTTCCCGGCAAATAGAGGGGAAGGGGGTGCCGGTCCCTGGAATCCATCCGATGAATGTCGATGTCACAAAGTTCGAAACAACGGAAATGGTGGCACAGCGTATTGTTAAGGACCACGGCGGCATCGATGGGTTGGTGGTGACAACCACATTACCGATCTTTGGAGACTTCATGGATCTTGGGGATGCAGAATGGGAGGCGGTGCTGGAAACGAAGATGATGGGCACGATCCGCCTAATTCGTGCGGTCGTCCCATCTATGCAGGCGCGGGGTGGGGGCAGCATTGTTGCGCTGAGTGGTGGTGGTGGGATCAACCCGTCGCTGCGACATTTACCCGGTTCAGTCGCGAATGCCGGAATAAATCTGGTGGTCAAGGGGCTGGCGAAGCGTTTCGGGCCGGATCAGATCCGGATAAATGTGGTTTCTCCTGGGCCAATTGAATCGCCTCGACTGGAAGCGATCCGAAAGGCCAAGGGACCCAGCACGAAAACACCGCTTGGCGGAGCTGGCCAACCGGATGATGTCAGTAATGCTGTCATCTTTCTGTTGTCCAGTAAGGCCAAATATATTACCGGCGCTAACCTTGCAATTGATGGTGGCGGTCGCCTGGAAGATCCTAAATAGGCGCTTTTACACACTCAATGATCTAAAACCGGATTCATCAGTATGCCAATCTCAATCATGGACTGGATACGGTCCATAATGGAGCGCCTAAAGCCAGCGTCTATATTCAATCACTTCCCAGGTTTTCTGGTTTGTGTCGTCGTTGCGACTGCGGCGCAGTTCATATCAGAACATTACGGCGCGCCTGTAATGCTGATGGCGCTGCTGCTGGGGATGGCCCTGCATTTTCTATCTGTGGAAGGCCGCTGTATGACGGGCATCCAATTCTGCGGACGGGCGGTGTTGCGCATTGGCGTTGCCTTGATGGGGGTGCGGATCAGTGCATCCCTTTTGGCGGTTGTTGGGCCTTGGCACATTGCCTTGCTTGGTGTGGCACTGCTGCTGTGTATTGCCTTTGCCATGCTACTAGGGCGCTTTCTGCAGGTGCGAAAAACTTTTGCATTGTTGACTGGGGGGGCCGTCGCAATTTGCGGCGCGTCGGCGGCGATGGCCATAGCCTCTGTATTGCCACGTCATAAGGATTCTGAAAAAAACCTATTGTTTACGGTTGTTGGAGTTACGGTTCTCAGCACGGTAGCCATGATTCTGTATCCGATCCTGGCCGGGCAGCTATTTGACACGGAAGCAGAGATTGGATTCTTCCTGGGGGCAACGATACACGATGTCGCTCAGGTGGTTGGTGCCGGATTCTCGGTGTCCGAAAATACAGGTGATATTGCCACCCTAGTAAAATTGATCCGGGTCTCACTTTTGGCGCCCGTGGTTGTGGTGATTGCTCTCGCGGTTCGAAGTCTGGGTCGTCACACCGGCTCGATGGGTTCACGCCCCCCGCTACTTCCGGGTTTTGTGCTGGGTTTCCTTGTTCTGGCCGCGCTTAACTCTTTTGATCTGATCCCTGTGGCGATCACTGACGGATTAGGCGAAATCTCCCGCTGGTCCCTGATCATTGCCATCTCTGCCGTTGGAATGAAAACGTCATTAGGTGAGGTTATGGGGATTGGCCGATCTGCTATGATTCTAATCCTAGCAGATACGATCTTCCTGGCCGCTGTCATTTTGGGCGGGCTTGCTCTATAGGCTGGGTCGCCGCAAGGTCCTTTCGCTGCTATAACTCGGCTATTTGAAGCGCTCAGGTCATTGTCAGCGGCAATCTCACTTTTTGAAGCAGCCGTTTCATCTCCGATGGCGAAAGGTGCGCACATGTCTTGCGCCCGTTAAAGAATGTCTTTCCAGATTGGCGCTCAGCCTGCAGGAAACCTCTGTAGCTGCCGTTCCCGGTTTGCGGGCGGGCTAATTATGGGGCCGCTTGATCGGGGCCCCTTCGGCTATAGAGCCTTCGCGCCATTGCGTGGCGCTCATCCCAAACTCGCGCTTAAACGCTTTGCTGAAAACAGAAGCATCGGTATAGCCCCAGACACTTGCAATCTCCATCACGTTGAGGTGGCATTTTTGCGGATCCAACAAATCCTCTTTGCAGCGGGATAAGCGCAGCCTGTGTATATAAGCGCTGACGCTAGATTCAGCGCGTTCAAACAGCTTGTGAAGGTATCGGACGGAAATTCGCTGGGACCGCGCTACTGTTTCGGCTGACAAGGAAATGTCATGAAGGTTCCTGAGAATGTATTGTTGGATCTGCTCCAGGTGTATTTCAGCAAGGGACTCTTTCTCGCCTTTTACCGATCCTTCAAGTAGCGCGGCGGAGGCGGCGAGGAACACGCCCTTGACGCCACTGGAGCGCTCTCCCTGACGAAGGTCATCGATGCGCCGGACCATCTGTTGCATAAGCCCTTCCACCAACAGGCCGACACCATTGTTCGTGGTGGTCCGTGCGCCTCGGAACCTGGCCGCTCTTGGAATGCGTGACGCAACGTCGCTCCAGGGCACGACCAGAGTTGTCTTTTGCATCGTTTCCAACACTTCAAACTCATATGGAACGTCACTGCGCCAGGCGATTACATCTCCCGCACGCGCAATGACCTGCTCCGTCCCGAACTGAATTTTCTCGACTCCGGATTGGATGATCTGGATGCCAAAGCTGGGGCATTCATGATGGACCTTCGTCCTGTCCCTTCGACCCGAGCAGGGGTCGCAGCGGCATTCTATGAGGGACAGGCCATTGATCTCGCGCGACCGAATTTTGGATGAGAAACCAACGGACAATCGCTTCGTGATTTCGATGGGGCGATACACCGCGCCCATTGCCTGCTGCAATGCATCTGTTCGGTCCGCAAAGGGTATATTGGACGCGGACCAATGCTGTTCGCTCGATAGAATCGTTCCTTGCATTCTTGCCTCCTCCCTTATTCTGCACAATGTGCACATTTTGACCAATCGTAGTGCACAAAAGGGCAAAAAGCTATCAGGCAACTTAGCTATAGTCGATTAGATCGCCTCCAAGGCGGCAGCTTGCAATAATCACAAATGGGAGGATTTACATGAGTAACGCGCGACTGCCCGAAGTTGCAACGCAACTTGACCAGGTTGATTGGAAGCCATTTCCCGAGCCTTTCGCTTTTGGCGGTATCCGTTGGAAGCTTCTCCACACCAGCCCGGGTACCGGGGACTGGTCGGCCATCTTCGACTGCCCCAAAGGATCCAGCATTGCCCCTCACACGCATTTTGCGAGCGGTCAGTATCTTTTGACCAAAGGGCGTATGGACATTCGTGGTGGAGTGGAGAAGGGTGGAGCAACGGTTCTTGCTCCAAGCCATGGATACGAGTCTAACGGTGCCGTTCACGAGCACACCAATTTCCCGATCGATAGTGAATTCTACATGACGTTTGATGGTCCCGTTGTATTCACCAACCCGGATGGCTCGGTGATGGCCGTTGTCGGGTGGGAGCAAGCCCGGGCTGCTTGGTCGGCCTAGTCCCCACCCAAGCAATACAGGCTGTGGCGGCATTCTGGGCCGCCACAGCTTGAGAGAAGCATTCAATAATCGATAAGGTCATTGACCATAGGGGGAGCATTGGAAACCACTGTTGGAGGACTCATTCGGGCGGCCGCTCGTCGCTATGGTGCGAAGACTGCACTCATTGTTGGGGATGCAACGTATAGTTACGCTGCGCTTGACGAACAGTCGTCCATTCTGGCTGCTCATCTTGAGCAGATGGGATTTCAGAAGGGCGACGTAATCTCTCTGTGTGCGCCCAATTCCGCTGAGTGGATCATCAGCTATTACGCTATCCTCAAAATGGGGGGTGTGGTCAATCCGCTGAATCTGATGCTGACACCCACGGAAGTCGCTTACGCAATGAAAGATTGCGGTGCAAAAGCCATTTTGGGGGCGGCTGAGAACCTGGCGGCTTTGAGCAGTCTGGCCGATGAAGGGATGACTGCCACAAGAATCGCCTGGGGGGAGCCAGTTCCAAAGGCTACCATTCAGTTTACCGATCTGCAGACCTGGCCCGCTGATGTTGAACCCGAATATCCGGTGTCAGGACTGCAGGCAATCGATACATGCAGTGTGAGCTACACATCCGGGACCACAGGTCATCCGAAAGGCGCTTTGCTGACTCATGGCGCGATCCTGATGAATGTCGAGATGACATCTGTCATGCATGCGCGGACTCATGAGGATGTAATCGTTTCGGCGCTGCCATGCTCACATGTCTATGGAAATGTTGTCATGCAAAGCACGTTCTCGCATGGCGGCACCTTGGTTCTGCATGCTGCGTTCGATGCCGAGAGAATCGCACAAAGCATCGAAACGCATCGCGCCACCCTGCTTGAGGGGGTGCCAACCATGTACATGTATCTGCTTAACTTTGGGCGTCTCGACCAGTTCGACCTGTCTTCATTGACCCGTTGCACTGTCGGTGGCCAGACGATGCCTGTTTCCAAGCTAGAGGACGTCGAGCGGGTTTTCGGCTGCCCGATACTTGAACTCTGGGGTATGACAGAAATCGGAGGTCTGGGTACCACACATACTTTTTATGGCCCGCATAAGTTGGGATCGATTGGCATTGCTATGCCTCATGTGGAGATCCGAATCGCCGCCGTTGATGATCCGACCGCACCGATTGAGACCGGTCAGGTAGGGGAGTTGCAGGTTCGGGGGCCCATCACAATGCGTGAATACATTGGCAACAGCGCCGCCACGGCAGAGGTTCTGCTGGAGTCCGGCTGGCTCAGGACGGGTGATCTCGCATATATCGATGCAGAAGGATTTGCGTTCATCGTTGATCGGCTCAAGGATCTTATCATCACCGCCGGATTTAATATTTATCCTGCTGAGCTAGAGCGGGTGATCGCTGCTTACCCTGGCGTCGCGATGGTTGCGGTGGGCAGTGTTGCAGATGACGACAAGGGCGAATTGGCAAAAGCCTATATTGTCCAAAGAGAGGATGCCCAGCTGGACCTTGAGGACCTGCGCCGATATTGTCGCGAGAATCTGGCCGCTTATAAGGTGCCACGTGCATTCCAACTGGTGCCCGATCTGCCAAAGACGAGTACCGGCAAGATCATGCGCCGTGCCCTGCGTCAGCTCGACTCCGATTGAATTGAGGCCAAAATGACCATGAAGACTGAGAGTATCCGTGAGGAGTCTGTTACACCGCCCGACCAGACACGCGGCTTTTCATTCAATCACACCATGTTGCGTGTGAAGGAACCAGAGCGATCGCTGGACTTTTATTGCCGTATCATCGGGATGCGTTTGCTCAGAAAAATCGATTTTCCTGATCTGCGTTTTTCTCTCTATTTCCTGCGGTTCTGCACCTCGGAGGACTCTGTTCCACAAGATAGCGCCGAACGCACCTGTTGGCTGTTTGGTCAGTCAGGCGTGCTTGAGTTGACCCATAACTGGGGTACTGAGACGGACCCTGATTTCAGTTACCATGATGGCAATCGTCAGCCCCAGGGATTCGGGCATCTGTGCGTCTCCGTCCCGGACCTGGCCGCCGCCGTCAGTTGGTTCGACGAGAACAACATCGCTTTCGTCAAACGCCCGGATGAGGGAAAAATGAAAGACATCGCCTTTATCAAGGACCCCGATGGCTATTGGATTGAGATTCTCCAACCGGATTTGCTTGGGGAGCTTGGGCGCACGCGCTGAAAGCTTTAGCCTTTTGCTGCTCCGATGCATATAGGGGGCATGGGAACAGGTGTCAGATCACCGCGGATGGAGAGCGCGGGGCAGGCCGTTCAATGCCCATCGCCGCCCAGAGCAGAGGATTTTGGACTATCCGGGAGGTTTTTAGCCTCCAACTGGATTTCTATCGTCCCAAAGGCTCCACTTGCTTTGACGGTGTGGCGGTCGCCCTGGGCAGTTGGACCCGCGATCAGCGCGGCTTCCGGCGCATCCGAAAACCAAATCTCAGTCGCAACGAGTCAGTCGCAACGAGAAGGGGCAGGCCAATTTCACGTGGCCTGCCCCGTTCTTTCAATTTACCCGATGCTAGAGACTAGCGGTATGGGTAGCCTGCTTTCTGCATAACGGACGCATATTTCTTAAACGCATCGACAACGCGTTTTGGACGGTCGCCCTGGGTTGCGATTTCATCCCAGAACTTTTCCGCATCCGCGACAACCGTGGCCCATTCCTGTGGTGGAATGGATGTGAGTTCCATTTTCTCACCTTCAACACGCAACCGTGCTTCGCCACCCCAATACCAGGTCGCGCGATAATAATGCGATTGGTCGATGGTGATTTTGAACAGTTCCTGCAGGTGGGCTGGTACTTTTTCCCAACTGGCCGAGTTTGCGAAGTAAGACCCGAACCACGCGCCGGTCACTGAGTTGGTCAGTGCATAGTTACAGATGTCAGCCCAACCGACCTCATAGGCTTCGGTAAAGCCACACCATGCAACGCCGTCAAGCTCACCGGTTTGAAGGGCGACTTCGACGTCATCCCAAGGAACCGTGACAGGGATCAACCCGTATTGGGAAAGGAATTTACCAGCGGTTGGTACGCCAAAGACGCGCTTGCCTTTCATGTCGGCAAGGGAGCGGATCGGCTCTTTTGTGAAGATGTGCAGCGGATCCCAGGCACCGGCAGACAACCAAGTGACATTGTCAACTTCGTCATAGGCTTCTTTCCAGATCTCATTCAACCCGTAATAATTGAACATCGCGGGCACATCGAGCGAGTAGCGCGTGGCGAAGGGGAAATACCCGCCAAAGACGGAGATATCCACTGGTGAGGCCATGGTAGCTTCATCCGACTGAACCGCATCCAGTGTGCCATTCTGAAGCGCACGGAAAAGCTCCGACGTTGGTACCAGTTGGTCGGCATAATACAGCTCGATCTCCATTTCGCCATTTGCGGCGGCATTGAAAGCATCGATCTGTGGCTTGATCACATGCGCACCAAGAGGGGCACCTGAATAGGTCTGCAAACGCCATTTAATTGGGCCCGTCTGGGCATGGACTGCTGGCGCTGCCAAAGCGGATGCCGCCCCAACAACCGATCCGGCCAAGAACTTACGGCGGGTTGAGAGAATCTGCTCGGATGGACTTTTTTTGGTATCTTCAGACATGTTTTACACCTTCTCTGTTGGTAAATGATGGCCTTGCACTGGCCATTCTGGGGTTAACCTCTGACAAATTCGGGCAGCCAGAGCGCGATTTGCGGGAACAAAAGCACAAGTGCGATTGTGAATGTCATCATAGCCACAAAGGGCCAGATGGATCTGTAGATATCGGGCAGTGAAATCTCCTTCGGTGCCATCGCCCGCATCAGGAACAGGTTATATCCGAAGGGGGGCGTTATATAGGCGATCTGGCATGTCATCGTGTAGAGCACGCCAAACCAGATCAATTGGTTCTCAAAGCCGAGATCAAGGACTTTGACCAATGGAATGTATAGCGGTGCCACGATAACCAGCATCGCGGTATCATCCAGGAACATGCCCATCACGATAAAGCTGACCTGCATCATGATAATGACCTGCCAGGGCGTCAGTTCCCAACGGTTGAGGAAAATGTCTTCGACCGCACGCACCGCGCCGATCCCATCGAATACCGCCCCAAATGCCAAGGCCGCCAGGATCAACCAAAGAAACATGCAGGAAACGCCCAGTGTCTTGCGCGCCGTTTCGTGGACCATCTTGAAGCTGAGGCGTCCCTTGACGGCCGCCGCTAACGTCGCCGCAGACGCACCCACGGCGGAGCTTTCAACAAGGCTGGTCACACCCATGATGAAGAGCCCTGTCATCGCAAAGAAAATCAGGAATGGGATAATGCCCGCACGCAACAGCTTCAGCTTTTCGCGCATCGGCATATTGAGTTCTTCGTCTGACACAATCGGCGCAAGTTCAGGTTTGAGCTTCACGCGGACAACGACATAGATCACGAACATCGTTGCCATCAACAACCCCGGGATCATCCCGGCCAGCCAAAGCTGAGAGACAGGTTGGCGGGCAATCATGCCATAGAGCACCATGACGACGGATGGCGGCACCAGGATACCAAGCGACGATCCGCCCTGAACCACACCCGTGATCAATACCTTGTCATATCCCCGGCGCAACATTTCGGGCAGGGCAATTGTTGCCCCAATCGCCATGCCAGCGACCGACAATCCATTCATCGCCGATATGATCACCATCAGGAAAATAGTCCCAATCGCCAGACCGCCGCCAACGCGACCGAACCAGACATGCAGCATTTTATAAAGATCTTCGGCGATGCCGGATTCCGAAAGGACATAGCCCATATAGACAAACAAGGGCAGCGTGAGCATCGGGAACCAGTTGAACAGTTTGAAAGCCGCAGAGAACGGGATTTCGATACCGCCCGTTCCATAAAGCATCAGCACCATTGCCGACGCGACAAAACCAATGGCCGCAAAAACACGCTGTCCGGTCAGGAGCAGGACCAGCATGGATGCGAACATGAGAAGGGCAATCAACTCGTGGGTCATTGAACGGCTTCTCCACGTAAGTCATTTATATGTTTAAATATCTGGGAAATGGTTTGCAGGATCATCAGCACGATACAGGCAACCATCAGCGATTTAATCGGGATCATGGATGGGTTCCACATCGAAAACCGCGTTTCGTTCGTATCAATGGCATAGTCTAAACTGGAGATGGATCCGTAGAGCAGCACCGAAAGATAAAACAGCAGGCAGGAAATCGTGACCAAATCCATCAGCGTTTTGCCCCGGTGCGATAGGCGTTCATAGAACAAGTCCATGCGCACATGATCGCCGTCCTTGATGGTCATTGCGCCGCCCATAAAATAGTACGCGGCCAAGGTAAATTGCGCGAACTCAACACACCAATGCAGTGGAATATCGATGATATTGCGGGTGATGGCGTCCAGCAGTAACACCCCGACCATCAAAAAGATCAGATACATCGCAACAATACCGACATACTGTGCCGCGCGATCAACCAAACGCACATAGCTGCGCATTACATTTTGCATTCGATAGTCCCCATTCTGTAACCCCCTTATATTCTCGGGACCTGCTGTTAAGGTACCGAAACTCCCGCGCGTAAGAATGCTTCCATCATTGCCGGGCCTGGCGGCCCCTCACTCAACACGGTTCCAATACCTCCCAATTCACAAACCCTGAAGGCGGCACGCCGTCCAATTTTTGAGGACGTGGCCAACACCACCGTGTTATTCGCGCGCTTCATCATGGCGCGGGCAATATGTGCCTCATCCACATTGGCGTCAGTTGCTCCAATGTCTGCATCAAGACCCGCAACAGTTATAATTGCATGGTCGACTTGAAATTGGGTAATTTGTTCGAGCGCTGTTGGCCCAATTGTTTGATCATTCCCAGGCGCATACTTTCCCCCCAGAAGGTATATGTGAGTATCCACATCCGCACGCCCGAAGACCATCGCTATGCTGAGTGAGTTAGTTATCACTGTCAATCCATGCGTCATGACTAATGCTTCGGCGGCGATCAAAGTGGTTGACCCTGTATCCATAAATACAGTGTCGCCAGGTTGAATGATGTCCCGGAGTTTCTTTGCAATTATTTGCTTGGCTTTCGGGTCCTCGACCATGCGCTCTGAGAACGTGCCTTCGGAATGCAAAAGGGGCGGTAACGCCCCGCCATGGACTTTTCGCACCAGCCCTCGCGCATCCAGATTGCCCAGGTCGCGTCGAATGGTTTCAGGAGAAACACCGAATGCCTGTGCGAGATAATCGACGCTCATCCTGCCGTCGCTGGCGATGAGCTCGATAATACTTGTTCTGCGATCTGATGTTTTCTTTGACACCCAGCACCCCTCTCTTGTGTTAATTAGCGGGTTTCACACTTTGCTCGTCAACACTAAAATGCCCAATCGGTCATTCTTTTTGACCAGTTATTGACTGTTTGGTGTGTTTGATCATAAATCGTCCAGGACATAGTCAAAATTCTTCCTGCAGAAAGACTCCAGATGTCGCCCTCGGCGAACAATACAGGCGAAGTGTTCGATGTTGCCGTGATTGGAGCGGGGGTTGTCGGCTGTGCCATCGCGCGACGTTTTACCTTGGAAGGCGCGCGAACAATCGTGCTTGAAAAAGGCCATGATATTCTGGACGGGGCCTCAAAATCGAATAGCGCCATTTTGCATACCGGGTTCGATGCGCCACCAGAGTCAAGGGAAGCACGCTGCATTCAGGCTGGATATCAGGAATATGAGAGAATTCGCGGTGCGTTGAACCTGCCGCTTGATCGATGCGGTGCCTTGGTTCTGGCCTGGACGGAAGAGCAGGAGGCGCGTCTCCCGACCCTCATGCAACAAGCCCGGGACAATGCTGTTGATGATATCAAACTGTTGTCACGGTCTGAAACAGTCGGGCTGGAACCCAATCTGGCCACTCAGGTTCGGGCAAGCTTTCGGGTGCCCCGTGAGGCGCTGATTGATCCCTGGTCTGCGCCCCATGCTTATCTGGAACAGGCGCTGTTGAATGGTGCCATGCTAAAGCGCAATTGTGCCGTCCGGGCTGGCGAATTCGATGGTCAGCAGTGGCACCTTGAAACCAGTCATGGCACGATCCATACCAAGTTTGTAATCAATGCGGCCGGTCTTTTTGGGGATCACATAGACAAAGCATTGTTGGGACGAACAGATTTTGAAATCCGTCCCCGTAAAGGCCAATTTATTGTTTTCGATAAAACCGCGGCGCGGCTCAGCCGCCATATTCTGCTGCCTGTTCCCACTGAAACGACAAAAGGGATTGTGGTTTGTCGCACCATTTGGGGCAATCTGTTGGTTGGCCCGACCGCTGAAGAACAAAGTGATCGGGAAACGGCAGAACTGGTGCCTGAAACGCTGGACTATCTGCACCAGAAAGGCATTGAAATTCTGCCCGCTCTCGCGACAGAGGATATCACCGCATTTTATGCCGGGTTGCGTCCCGCCAGCGGTCAAAAAGAATATCAAATTCGGGCACATGCCGGCCACAATATGATCACCGTTGGCGCGATCCGCTCGACTGGACTAAGCGCGGCCCTGGGGATTGCGAAATACGTCTTTGATCTTGGGCAAGAGGCGGGTCTGCAATGCACGCCGCTGGTCGATCCTGTGCACCAGCCAATCGAAAACATGTCGGAGGATCTTGAGCGGGATTGGCAACGGCCTGGCAATGGCGGCATTATATGCCATTGTGAGCGGGTCACCCGACGCGAGATAGAGGTGGCGATGTCCGGGCCACTGGCACCAAATTCACTTGCTGGATTGAAACGCCGAACGCGGGTTACGATGGGACGGTGTCAGGGCTTCTATTGCACCGCTGCGTTGGCGGAGTGCACGAAGGGTAAGCTTACACACCCCATTGCAGGGGCCCGCCATGACGACTGAGCTTCCTAAAACATGTGATGTCCTGATCGTGGGGGGCGGGCCCGCCGGTCTGTCCGCCGCCCATGCCCTTCGTGCGGCTGGCGCGGGGGATGTTCATGTGATTGAGCGTGAGCCTGAAATGGGGGGGATTCCACGACATTGCGGTCACTCGCCCTATGGCATGCGCGAATTTCACCGTTTGATGGGCGGGGCCCGTTATGCCAGGCGACTGACCGAACGCGCATATCAGGCGGGTGCCGCCCTTCACTGTAACGTAACCGTGATGGCCCTTCATCCGGGGGGACGTGTTTCGGTGTCTGGTCCTGAGGGTCTCTGTGACATTCAAGCCCGCGCTGTATTGCTGGCCACCGGGGCGCGCGAAAGCTCCCGCGTTGCCCGATTTGTCGGCGGGACAAAGCCGGGTGGGGTGCTCAATACAGGCAGCCTGCAAGGCCTGGTCTATCTGGATGGGTTGCAGCCTGTCCGCCGCCCGCTGATCGTGGGGAGTGAGCTTGTGTCATTCTCCGCCTTTCTGACCTGTCGCCATGCCGGGGCAAGGCCGGTGGCGATGATAGAAGCTGGCAATCGCCCGACCGCCCTGTGGCCCGCGCATTGGATGCCAAGGGTTTTGGGCACGCCAGTCCATTTCAATACCGAATTGACGCAGATCCATGGCAAGGCCCGCGTTGAAGCGGTCACCCTGCGCAGGGATGGTGTTTCGCGGGATATCGAGGCGGATAGCGTCATATTTACGGGCAAGTTTCGACCGGAAAATGCATTGTTGCGCCAGTCCCATATCCGTGTAGATGCCGCAACCAATGGCCCGGAAGTGGACCAGTATGGACGCTGCTCAGATCCATCCTACTTTGCGGCGGGGAATGTTTTGCGCGCCATAGAAACCGCTGGATGGTGCTGGCAAGAGGGACGCAGCGTTGCCACGGCAATCCTCGCGGCTCTGGAGGACCGACTTCCCGATCGCAGCAGCGCGCATCGCATATCCAATTCCGGCGACCCGATTGCCTATGTCATGCCGCAATTCTGTGTCACCAGCACGGTGCCGCCCGCGTTCGAGGCGGTGCAGCTACGTTTCAGCAGGTCCGCGCGTGGCACTGCCAGATTCGGGGCGAAGTCTTATCGCTTAAAATCGCGCCCAGAACGTCGTATCACTGTGCCATTGCTACAGGGTGATACTCCAATGACCTTAAGTTTTGATGAGGCGACATGACATTTCTTGCAATTGATCAGGGAACAACCAGCACGCGCGGCCTGATCGTGGATGAAGAGGGACACACGGAGGTCATTTTCAGTAGATCACACCGTCAAATATATCCACATTCTCAATGGGTCGAACATGATCCAGAAGAGTTGCTGGGCCATATTCGGGCGTGTATCGAACTTGGGCGCGAACGGGGCGTTCGTGCGTTTGGCATCGCCAACCAAGGGGAAAGCTGCCTTGCATGGGACGCAAAGACGGGAAAGGCGCTATCCCCCGTTATCGTATGGCAAGACGCACGGACCCAGGAGAAAATAGAACAACTGCGCGCCAATGGTTTTGAAGCCATGGTTTTACAGCGTGCGCGGTTGCCACTCGATCCCTATTTCTCCGCCTCTAAACTGGGCTGGATATTGGAAAATATTCCAGCCGCCACTGAATGCGCCGCACAGGGTCGATTGCGGCTCGGCACCACCGATGCCTTTTTTCGGGACCGTTTGACCGGGGATTTTGCGACTGACCTTGCAACAGCATCGCGCACCGCTCTCCTTAACATTGCAGACGGTGTTTGGGACCCCGATCTCTGTGCGCTTTTTGGGGTGCCGATAGAGGCATTGCCGCGCATAACGGCCTGCAATGGAGGTTTTGGCGATGTCGATGGCTTGCCGCTGACGGCCAGCATTGTTGATCAGCAAGCAGCGCTCTATGGCAATTGTGTCGCGAATGTTGGGGATGCGAAGGTGACCCTGGGGACCGGGGCCTTCGTGCTCGCCTTGTCTGGTGACACAATCAAATCAAACAGCGGCGGGGCACTGCCAACAGTTGCCTGGCAGGAGGATGGTCAATCACCGATCTATGCTTTGGAAGGCGGCGTATACGCGGCCGCGGCTGCGGTGAATTGGGCGCAAGGGATCGGGTTGTTCACCGACTTTGATGAATTGATGCGATTTGAGGAGTCCAGCATGCTGGACCGAGGACTGGCCTTTGTGCCCGCACTGGCAGGCTTGGCCTGCCCCTACTGGGATCGCAATGCTAAGGGCAGTTGGCTTGGCTTAACCTTGGACACGACGCAGGCCAATATGATGCAGGCTGTTCTGGAGGGGATCGCCTATCGCGTTGCACAAGTGCTCGCAGCCATGAACTCTCAGATATCGCTGAATTCCAGCCTGCGGGTTGATGGCGGCATGTCTGCCAACCCATGGTTCTGCCAGTTGCTGGCGGATGTGACCGGGAAAGAGGTGTTGGTTGGCACCGAAACGGAATTGACCGCCATCGGCGTCGCCCGATTGGCAGCCCGGTGCATGGGAGAAGACATCGTGCCCGCCTTCGATCTGCATACAACTGCACCCCGGAAAAATGCCGCTGTGCACCCAGACCGCTTTGCAACCGCCTGCAAGATCACCCAACAATGGGGATAGAACGGCGCTTTGAAAGAAGGACGGTGGCGTTGATGGGTAATGTGATTGTGGATTGTGGCATGGGGTGCCTGGAACCTGCTTTTTACCCAAGTGCCCCAAAATGCGCCCTGCAGGCCGTCCTTTACTTCGGGAATGCGGAGCAATCGCGCAAATTGCACGGGGAGCCACATTCTGAAGTAAAACTTGTCACGTCGCCGGACCAGGTAACGCGTGCTGAGCGACCCCATTAGTACGGTTCCTGTACCAGTATCTTGTACCAGTATCTTGTACCAGCACGGAAATCGCGTAGGTCCGCATTCTGCAACGTATTGATCATAAACGATCAATCATGAAACTGGCGGAGAGAGGGGGATTCGAACTAAAAATAGAAAAACATAATCATTTTAAAGGTCTATTTAGATTTGAATTTAAGGTTTGTACCACTTCGCCAATACTTTTGTACCTTCATGATATGAACCGCCCCGGGATTGCCGGAGGCTGCTTGTAAAGAATTTCGCCGCCAGTGTCTGATCGTTCTGCATGGCGTAATAGCGTTGCTCTGCCTCTGCGGGTGGACCGTTTCCTATAGGCTCCATCAATCTGCGGTTACTGAACCAATCCACCCATTCCAGGGTCCCAAGCTCGACGGCTTCCAATGTCTTCCATGGCTCACGTCGGTGAATGACTTCCGCTTTGTCGCCACCTGTCTGTCGTGTCTGCGATTTCTGTCTCATCTTCATTCCCCTTCGGGTCATTACGATGAACCAGAAATCCTCGCCTATGCAATTCCACTAATTTGTCCCTTAGGCGCTGACGTCAGACAGTTAAACGCGGAGATTGAGGCCCTGATAGAGCAAGGTGTTCTCGTAAGAGACGAATAGACAGGATTTGTGTTTCAAATGCAGGGGAGGGGGGCTGAGTTTGCCCAGTATCATCACTGTCACTTTTCTAGTCCGCAACTGACTATCGTTATCAACTCGATGATTTGAGGGTTAGTTCGGAAGCAGGAAACTGGGGGGTGCGTCAGAACAGATGGACCCCCTCACGAATTTAATACATTCTATGAATCTTCAGCTACACTATTGCGGTTTGATTTCACCGTTCACTCTGGAAAATCACTACATGTTTTTTGGTCTAAGAAATTTAGGGTTTTTTGTTGTGCTTCTAAGTTTTCATGCAGCGTTGCTAACCCTTTACTTTTTTCCGATCCGGTACGACCCTTTTCAAGAAGGCGCAAACGGTTCTGTCGTGTCCTCCTATGGAAATCTCCCAATCGACGGCCTCTTAAGGATCAAGTATGAACACGCACTCAGTAACCCTCGTTACTCGGTTGGTGTGTTTGGGAACAGCCGAATTGTGATGATTGGGCACAATGATGTGGGGTTACAGGAAGATGAATTCTTCAATTTCGGGATAGGTGGTACTTCATTCTTGCAGTCTGTCACCCTTTTGGAAGAACTGGCAAAGGAAGGTAAAGCGCCAGATGTGTCAATTATCAGCCTTGATCATCCGGAAATGCAGTTTTTTAATTACCCATATTGGCCCGGTCCCCTGCACCGATTAAGCATCATCACAGATACCTTGGGATTATCAAATGGCAACGTGCCGTCACAAGAATCAGCTCTTGAGTTTTTAAAGAGTCTCAAGAACATGATTAAAGTCGCGTGGGGGCAGGTAAAGCAAATTTGGAACTTTGATGCTGCGCAACGGTATTTTAAGTTTATGCTTTTGCAAATTTGGCCAGATTATTCTGAATATGGGGCCAAGCCATATGCTTCAGATGGCTCTACACCGATCAAGCCTTTGCTCGAGTATCATAAGAATGAATTCACCGAAAAGACACCATTATCGGAGATGTCTAACCGGTATCTAGAGGAGTCTGTAAAGTCGCTTGGTCGTTTAAAAAAGGCTTACGGGTTGACCGTTATCGTTTATGAATCTCCCATTGAACCGAAAATCGCCAGCCGTTTGAAAGCCATCAGTGGGCCCTATGCAAAGGAAACGCAAAATCGCATTTTATCCACCTGTGTCGAGGTGGAACTGGACTGCAGGAAGGCCCCAAGTCTCGTTGCGCCGAAAGGGGGGCCCTATTGGCATGATTGCTGTCATGCGCCTGCAGGTCAGTTGGGACGCTACATTGGGTCACTAATCGAGTCAGCAAAGCGAGTGACCCCTTTTGCTGTTCAATGACCTCAACTTCTTAATTCTTTTCTTACCAGCGGTGACAATTACGACCTGGTGGCTGGTCCCAGATCAGTTCCGTATTCATGTTTTGATTATTGCGTCGTTCATTTTTTATGGGATGTCAGGCTGGGAGCATGCTCTTCTGCTGCTGATGTCTACCCTATGGGTATATCTTTTCACGCATGGATTATTGGCAATAGGATCACGCTGTCGCCTTGTTCTGGCGATCGCATTTCCCGTCGCTGCGTTAGTGTACTTAAAATATACCAATTTCATTCTTTATGATGTTCTGTCACTGGAAAGTAGCGGTGGTGAGGGAGCGTTCTCGCTTTTTCGCGACGTCGTGTTGCCTGCCGGCATTTCATTTTTTACGTTCCAACTGATTGGTTATGCCATAGACCGATATCGGGGAAGTGTGAAAGAACCTCCGACACTAAAGGCTATGTTACTGTATATTAGTTTCTTTCCCCAATTGATCGCAGGACCCATTGTTCGATTGGCACAGGTATCAAGTGCCATTGAAAATCTGCCATCGTTTCGACCAAAACGACAGAACATCGCCGATGCATTCGGGTTTATTGCCATCGGCCTAAGTTACAAGGTTTTGATTGCCGACAGCTTGCATCATGGTTTAAAGCCTATGTTGGAAAAGCCAGAAGAAATTGGCTTAATAGGGTTTGCCTACCTAATTCCAGCATACTCTTTTCAGATATATTTTGATTTTTATGGGTATTCACTAATTGCCATTGGTCTTGGGAAGCTGTTTGGCTTCTCTTTGCCTATAAATTTTCGTGCACCCTATTCGGCGCTAAATCCAAAAGACTTCTGGCGACGGTGGCATATCACGTTATCTTATTGGATTCGCGATTATCTTTATCTTCCATTGAGGGGAAACAAAAACTACAAACGCAATATTCTGATTGTTTTTGGTGTGTGCGGATTGTGGCATGGTGCCGGCTTCTCCTTCATTGTGTGGGGCCTGTTTCATGGTTTGTTTGTGATACTCTATAATCAGAATGTGAAGGCTTGGGATGCATTGCCCAGATTCCTCCAATGGATGATGACATTCTCCCTGGTCAGCGTTTCTTGGTTGTTGTTTGTTTTTGAAGTTCAGGACCTTTCCACCGCATTTGCGTCTATGGTGCGGGGCGGCTATGCAGAAGGGGTTGATATTACGTATGAAATGCTGCTCATAATCGCTGTAGCCGCATTGGTTTGTTTCCGCATTAAGGCCGAAAAACTCGCAACGATCGATTTTTCTAAGCCACTAATGTCGTTCGCATGGGGCGGAGTCTTGGGAGCTGCCTTTTTCATGTCCCTCATGTTCGTGGACCGTTCGGAAGCATTTATCTATTTTAGGTTTTAGACAATACGATGAAATCGTTCAGCATGAAATCTATGCATGCTTTGAGGGTGAGAAGCAGTAAGGTATTGAAAAAAAGATAATGGCGGAGAGAGGGGGATTCGAACCCCCGAGGGGCTCTCACCCCAACACGATTTCCAGTCGTGCGCCTTAAACCGCTCGGCCATCTCTCCGCAGGCATCCGGCTGGGCCGGGTGTCGTATTCCTTTCGCAAGGCGGCGGACCATAACCGAGTGCGCGCGGCTGGGCAAGCTCTGGAATCACAAAAAAAGCCATTGTGTATTCTGCTGCCAAGCCTATGGTTTCTTAGGAAAATCGTGTTAAGGTCACCTCGCGATTAGGCGTGTCTTTGTATCCATGCGTTAGCAAAAGGGGATTGGCATGGCCGTCCTGCATTTTTTTGGGCGTATATTTATGGCGCTTGCCTTTATTTTTTTGGCGCTGGGGGTTTTTGTCTGGCTGGATGGGCGCGCGACGCTGCCCGCCGGTCGCGTCTGGTTTGAGACCCATTCCCCCAGCCTTGGCTATGCGGAAGTCATTGTGTCGCGCCATCTGGGGGCACCGGATTTCTGGCAGGATAAGGCATTGCCTTACCTGAAACGCGATGCCTGGGAAGCACTGTTGTGGCCAGTGATCCTGTTTCTGATCCTGGGCGGTCTGCTGTTGCTGATTGGCCGTCGTAGACGTCGCCGCAGCGGATTCCACTGACAAACTTATCCCAGGTGACGACCCGATCGCCTCACCTGAACGGACTCAGCCTTCGCGGTCCTGGATCAGCGCGTCAGTTGTCGCCCATCTTCAATGCTTCCAGGAAGGCGGATTGCGGGATTTCGACCTTGCCGAATTGACGCATCCGTTTCTTGCCTTCCTTTTGCTTGTCCAGCAGTTTGCGTTTCCGCGATACGTCACCGCCATAGCATTTCGCCGTGACATCCTTGCGCATGGCGCTGAGGGTTTCGCGGGCAATCACCTTGCCACCGATCGCGGCCTGCAGGGCGACCTTGAACAATTGCCGGGGGATCAGATCCTTCAGGCGGGCACAGATATGCCGACCACGATAATCGGCCTGGCTGCGGTGCACGATCATCGCCAGGGCATCGACCGGGTCTGCATTGATCAGGATTGAGACCTTCACCAGATCGCCCTCGCGATACTCCGTCATCTCATAGTCAAACGAGGCATAGCCTTTGGTGACGGATTTCAGCCGGTCGTAAAAATCGAAAACCACTTCGTTCAGCGGCAATTCATACACTGCCATCGCCCGGTTGCCGACATAGGTCAGGTCCCTCTGTTCGCCGCGTTTTTCGGTGCAGAGAGTCAGCACAGGGCCCAGATAGTCATCTGGCACCATAATGGTCGCCTTGATCCAGGGTTCAGAGATGGAGGCGATATGGGTCGGGTCCGGATAGTCGGCCGGATTGTGCAATTCGATCTCTTTGCCGCTGTTCAGCGTGATCTTGTAAACCACAGACGGCGCGGTGGAGATCAGGTCCAGATCATATTCGCGGGATAAACGCTCCTGCACGATTTCCAGATGCAACAGACCCAGGAAGCCACAGCGGAAGCCAAATCCCAGCGCGGCTGAGGTTTCCATTTCTGCATGGAAGCTGGAATCGTTCAGCGCCAACTTGCCCATCGCGTCGCGCAGGGCTTCAAAGTCTGAGGCATCGACCGGGAACAGGCCACAGAAGACCACAGGTACCGTGGGCTGGAAGCCGGGCAGGGGCTTGTCGGTGGGTCGCTTGTCTTCGGTGATCGTATCCCCGATCTTACAATCGGCGACCGCCTTAATGCCCGACGTGATAAAGCCCATCTCGCCCGGGCCCAGACTGTCAACGACCAGACCTTTGGGCGTGAAAATCCCGACCCGGTCCACTTCATGCGCCGCCCCGGTGGACAGCATGCGGATTTTCTGACCCTTCTTGATCGTGCCATCGACGACGCGGATCAGGGTCACCACGCCCAAATAGGCATCATACCAGCTATCGACCAGCAAGGCGCGCAGCGGTGCCTTCGCATCGGATGGCGGCGGGGCAGGCAGGCGCTTCACAATCGCTTCCAGCAGATTATTGACCCCCAGGCCGCTTTTGGCGGAAATTTCCAGCGCCTCGCTGCAATCCAGGCCGATGACATCTTCGATCTGTTGTTTGATGCGGTCTGGTTCGGCGGCGGGCAGGTCGATTTTATTCAGCACGGGCAGGATTTCGTGATCATTGTCCAGCGCCAGATAGACATTCGCCAGTGTCTGGGCCTCAACCCCCTGGCTGGCATCGACAATCAGCAGTGACCCCTCACAGGCGGCCAGCGAGCGGCTGACCTCATAGGAAAAGTCCACATGGCCGGGCGTGTCCATCAGGTTCAGCGTATATTCGATACCATCCTTGGCCGTATACAGCAGGCGCACGGCCTGGGCCTTGATCGTGATGCCGCGTTCGCGCTCGATATCCATGGAATCAAGCACTTGCTCCTTCATCTCCCGATCGGTCAGGCCGCCGCAAAGCTGGATCAGGCGATCCGCCAGGGTGGATTTGCCATGATCGATATGCGCGATGATGGAGAAGTTACGAATACGGCTCTGGTCAGTCATAATGGTTTGGTTCGCCTAGTTTAGCTGAGGATCGGTCCGACCCCGAAAGAAGCGCAAAATAGGGCTCAAAAGCGTCGCTTGCAATCCTTGTCGGTGGGGCGGTTTCTGATACGCTCCCCTCAGTTCACTCTCAGGGATTTTGGGGCACTTAAAATATGAAACTGAAAGACATAAAAACCTTTGTCACCGTTCCGCCGACCGGCATTGGTGGATCCTTCTGGGTGATCGTGAAACTGACCACCGATAATGGCATTGAGGGGATTGGGGAATGCTATGGCATCCCGGTTTCCGGCGACATTGCCTGTCGCATGGTCGAAGATACGTTTGAACGTTTCATCGCCGGTGAAGACCCGCACAATGTGGAAACGATGTTCCGCCGCGTCTATTCGGGTGGTTTCACCCAACGCCCGGACATCACCATGATGGCGGTGTTCAGCGGCATTGAAATGGCGGTCTGGGATATTCTGGGCAAGGCACAGAACCAGCCAGTCTATAATCTGTTGGGCGGCAGGTTCCATCCACGTCTTCGGACCTACAGCTATTTGTATCCAAAGGCCTATGCCCCTCCGGGCTGGGTCTGGCAGGGGACGGGGCAGGGCGATCCCTATCATGAACCCGACGCGGCAGCAGAGGCGGCGCTGAATTATGTCGCCATGGGCTATACCGCGATCAAGCAGGACCCGGCAGGCCCCTATAGTTTTCAGGGCGGGCGGGAATTGTCCCTGCATGAATTGAGCCGCAGCGAGGCGAATGTGAAACGCCTGCGCGAAACCGTTGGGGATCGCGCCGATATCCTGTTTGGCACCCATGGTCAGATGACGACCTCGTCCGCGATCAGACTGGCCAAGCGCTTGGAACCCTATGACCCGCTGTGGTTTGAAGAACCCTGTCCACCCGATCAGATGGATGCGCTGGCCCGCGTGGTGCAGGCGACGTCCATTCCGATTGCGACGGGGGAGCGTCTGACAACCAAGATTGAATTCCATCAGGCCCTGAAGGCAGGTGTTTCGATCCTGCAGCCGGATATCGGGCGCAGCGGTGGGATTTGGGAAACCAAGAAGATCGCCATACTGGCAGAAGTCTTCAACGCCCAGATTGCACCGCATATCTATTGCGGGCCTATCGCCCATGCGGCGGCGGCCCATGTTGCTTTCAGCAGTCCGAACTTCCTGGTGCTGGAGACAATTGATACGGCCTTCCACCGGGATATTCTGACCAAACGCCTGGACTGGGAAGACGGATATCTGAACGCACCGACAGAACCGGGATTGGGCATTGAACTGAATGAAGAGCTGGTTCTGGCCCATCCTTATACGACCGGTGGGCGGCTGCATCTGGAAATGTGTCAGACGCCGCTCAGCTCCGCCAATGAGAAACCAATCCAGGAGATTGAGTGACGAGCCTTGTTATCACACGCTGATTGTCGATACTGGGGCAATCTGACGTTTGAGAAGGAGTGAGACGATGACCGAACGACGCTGGCATATCTATCTGTCCGGTGAGATCCACAGTGATTGGCGCGAAAGAATCCGCCAGGGCGTTGCAGAGGCGGGGCTGCCGGTCGATATCTCTGCACCCATTACTGTGCATGAGGATTCAGATGATTGCGGTGTTGCGATCTTTGGTCCTGAAGCAGACAAGGTCTGGCATGATCGCAAGGGCGCACAATTGAACGCCATGCGCACCCAGACTTTGATTGAGGCCGCTGATATCGTCGTCGTGCGATTTGGGGAGAAATACAAGCAATGGAACGCAGCCTTTGATGCCGGTTATGCGGTGGCGAAGGGCAAGCCCATCATCACCCTGCACCCGCCGGAACATGACCATGCCTTAAAAGAAGTCGACGGCGCGGCCAATGCGGTTGCAAGAGAACCTGAACAGGTTGTCCAAGCGCTGGCATACATTATCCGTGGAACAATGCCGACCGCAGCGAAGAAGGCTCAAGCGGCGGAATAACCTCTCGCAGGAGTAACCAAATTGCGCACAACACCTTTACACCGGGACTTTGGGGTTGAGGTTCATGATGTTTCTTTGAAAGAGATCACAGCCACGCAGGGATATGACGAGCTGCGCAGGTTGTTCGAGGAACATTCCTTGCTGTTGTTTCGGGATCAGGACCTTTCTGATGAGGCACAGTTGGAATTTGGTGCGTTATTTGGGCCGCTGGAAGATCGCCATGATCGCCCAAAGCCTGAGATTTCCCCCGTCGCCAATTTGGACGCGGCCGGCGCAGTGATCGCGTCGGACGCTGACACGCATGTGAAAAATTTGCGGGCCAACTTTCTGTGGCATACCGACAGCACTTTCCTGCCGGTGCCCGCCCTGGTGAATGTCTTGCAGGCCCGCATATTGCCCAACCAAGGAGGGGAGACTGAACTGGTTTCCACCCGCGCTGGATTCGCCAGATTGTCGACTGATCTGCAACAGCGTCTGCGCAACACCGTGTTCCGGCATCGATACGCCCATTCCCGCGCAAAGATTGATCCGGAACTGGCGAAGCAGGCCTTGTTTACCAAATGGACAGATCAGGAATGGAAGGCGGTCTGGCGCAACCCGAGAACGGGAACGGAATCGCTTTATATCGCGTCCCATGTCTGCGCCGTATCGGGTATGGATGAGGCAGAGGGGCTGGCTTTCGTCGATGAATTGGTCGACGCAATGACAGTGCCCGAAGCGATTTACAGCCATGTCTGGCGACCCAATGATGTGCTGGTCTGGGATGAACGCGCGACCTTGCATCGTGGTCGGGCCTGGCCGTATGAACAGGCGCGAAAGCTGGTCAGTTGCTGTGTTTCCTTGCAAGCACGTGATGGGTTGGAAGATATGCGCGCCCATATCTGACGTGCAGGACTTGTTGCATGACCTGTCCTGGATGGTGCAATAAGGGGCCCTAACCCTGAATCCATCGAGAGAGGAAGTTTTTATGAGCGATATTACCCGCCTGGATCCCGGTGCCCGCATGAGCGGTGCTGTCATTCACAATGGCGTTGTCTATTTGGCCGGTCAGACCGGAACTGCTGGCGAAAGCGTGACTGTTCAGACGCAAACCGCGCTGGCCAAAGTCGAAGACCTGCTGGCCAAGGCCGGGTCCAACAAGTCCCGCATTCTGCAGGCAGTGATCTGGCTGGCGGATATGGATGATTTCGCAGAAATGAACGCAGTCTGGGATGCCTGGGTCCCTAAAGGCAATACGCCCGCCCGCGCAACCGGTGAGGCGAAACTGGCAACGCCAGACTATCGCTTTGAAGTGATCATCGTCGCCGCGCAAGCTTAAGTCAAAGAGCGGGACGAATCTGATGTCATCCATAGTGCTGCAATCACGGCTGTTCGGGGATATGTTCGGGACCGCAGAAATGCGGGCCTTGTATTCTGATGAGGCCCTGGTTCAGCGCTATCTGGATGTGGAAGTTGCCCTGGCCCGCGCGCAAGCCGGGCTGGGCATTATCCCGGCCGAAGCGGCAGAGGCCCTGGCCCGTGTGGCGCAGGTGTCGCGTGTGGATTGGGATCATCTGGCGACGCGCACGCGCATCGTTGGCTATCCGATCCTGCCGCTGGTCGAACAATTGTCGAAATGGGCTGAAGGTGGCCTGGGTCAATGGTCCCATTGGGGCGCAACCACTCAGGACATCATGGATACCGCAGATGTGCTGCAATTGCGCGATGCGCTGGATCTGATTTCAACAGATCTGGACGCGGTCGGGGCAGCATTGGCAAAGCTGGCGGAAGATCATGCCACAACGCCCATGGCCGGGCGCACCCATTTACAGCATGCCCTGCCGATTTCCTTTGGGTATAAGGCCGCGACCTGGCTGGCGGCCATTGATCGCCATCGCGACCGTTTGGCGCAATTGCGGCCCCGGGTTGAGGTTGTCGCTTTTTCCGGCGCTACGGGAACGCTGGCATCTTTGGGTGACAATGGTCTGAAGGTTCAGGCGGCCCTGGCTGAGGAATTGAACCTCGCGGTGCCTGATATTACCTGGCACACCGCACGGGATGGATTTGCGGAAGTCACCGGATTTCTGGCCCTGACCTGCGCGACCTTGGGCAAGATTGGCTATGACATCATGTTGATGATGCAATCTGAAACCGGTGAAGTCCTGGAACCCTTTGTACAAGGACGTGGTGCGTCCTCAACCATGCCGCAAAAGCGCAACCCCATCTCGTCAGAAATGATGCTGGCCAGTGCAAAGATCGTGCGCGAACAGCATTCCGCCATGCTGGACGCGATGGTGCAGGATCATGAGCGCGCGACCGGCCAATGGCAGGTGGAATGGCAGGCTCTACCTACCGCGATTATCGTTGCCTCAGGCGGATTGCGTGCCGCGCGGGACGTTTTGCAAGGGCTGGAAGTGCGGCCTGACACAATGCGTAAGGTGTTGGATGTAACCGGTGGGTTGATCGTGGCGGAGGCTGTGATGATGGGCCTCGCCACCGATCTGGGTCGTCAGGTTGCCCATGATCTTGTCTATGATTGCTGTCGTGATGCGCTTGCAGGCAAGGGGACGTTTCTGGACTTGCTGTGTGCCGTGCCTGAAATCGCGAAAATCAAGAGCCGTGAGGACCTCGCCGCTTTGGTAGAACCGGGAAATTACCTCGGCTCAGCTCCCGAAATGGTGCGGCGTTTGCTTCAAAACCGGTAAGAACCTCCCCCGGTTAGGGGCAGGGCTATCGCATATGAGCGAAGAGCTTTGTGAGGAAGGCATCATCCCATCCGGCGCGTTTGATTTTGCCCTTGATGGAGCCTTTGTCGTCATTGGCTTTGATGATGTTGAGGGCGAGCTTGCG